>ERZ778023.3213-NODE-3213-length-16807-cov-81.565843_pt1 | contig 16807 bp, 10 predicted proteins | sample MGYA00375753_ERZ778023 | MGnify/ENA primary metagenome ERZ778023 (study PRJEB29350, sample SAMN05389822) | bioreactor metagenome | isolation source: Ammonium sulfate bioreactor | place: South Africa: University of Cape Town | collected 2014-04-04 ... | reverse complement strand
GTTACATTGACTCGAGCGGTCGTTGGCAATGCGAGGACAAGTGTCTCTCGATGAGGAACTCGACACAAATCTGTGGCTCGACGAGCCACTTTACGAACTTTGCCGTGCTCTTGTCGGGAGGAGGCGGCAGGCAGTGCAATCCGTACATTACGGGCAGTTGGCAAGGCGACTTGGGTCTCGCGGCAGCAGTGTTCGGGTTCGTGTGGGGCCTTGCATTTTGTGCATGCTTTGCGTTCTTGTTCGACACACCGTATCGACGATGGTTACGTAACGACTTGCGAGCACCACGACGTCGACGAAGCATCGACTCAAGGACAGCGGAACTCGAAGTTGGAATGGTAAATCCAGATGATTATCATTCATAGATAGATAGGTAGATAGGTTGTTGATCAATATGTTGGTTGAATTGTATGAGTTTCATCTCTCTCGCGCTGAATGTCCAATGTACATAATAACAAGAAACGATAATACACATCAATATGTCAAGAGTTTATGATTGCTATCTATCAATCAAGAGTTGTATCGCATACTAATGATTTGTACGCGCTCAGCAAAGCAAGCCCAGGCTTCAAGGGGGTCAAGCAGTGGCGAGCTCGAGTGGGGTACGCTCTCCTGCCTCTATAGATTTTTGTCGGACTCGCACCGTGCGCGCCTCGTTGTCTCGTGTCCTTATCTCTCGCGCATGTTTCGCTTCGTGTCGGGCCCATCTTTCTCTGTTCGTCGCTACAGCACGACAAAAAGTCGGAGGCACACTCGCTGATACAACACAGCTTACGCTCTGTGGTACTGCGGGATGGCTTGCGCGAGAGGCTGTGGTTGGGTGTACCGCGTCGTGGTGGCGGTGGCTCTGGTTGTGTTGGTTGTGCGTTGCGACGACACGCCAGCAAGGACCGTGTTCGTTGACTCAGCAACTGGCGTCGACGAGCTGCAGTGCGGCAGCTCTTGGAACGATGCCTGTCGATCCCTTTCGTGGGTCGCTGGAAATCTCTCGTTGGTCGATGGAGATACGATTCGGATGGCCGAGGGGAGGTACTCGGCTGAAGCACTCTCGTTCCCGCGAGTGTCAATCATCGGTGCTAGTCGCGCACTCACCATCATCGAGTGCTCGCTTCGCGATGAGGTTGGAGCGCTGGTGTTTCGTTCTGGTGGCTTACTCGGTGGAGTGAGGATTGAGCATTGTCGGGCCTCCGCTGTGATCTCTACCCACGGCGCGTTCGTTCTCCAGGGGTGCTACTTCTTCAACTGCACTGCAACGATTATCCCAACGTCGGGAGCAGAGAGCTACGGCATCGGGGGAGCAGTCCGAGTGGAGAACTCGGGAGGCAATACCATCTCGATGATTGATACGGTCTTTGAACGCTGTGGCGCCTCAGCGCGGGCGATTGATCGGAGCATTGGTCTTTGGGGGGGAGCTGTGTGCGTCGATGCTCCGACCAGACTGGTCGTGCATAACTGTACATTTTTGGATTGCTTCTTGATTGGCCTTCCCGATGAGTCAGGCTGCTTTCGAGTTCAAACGGGTGGAACATTGATCTCGTCCGGTGCTGGCTCCACCGACCTTTACAACATTACTGCCATCAATACGTATAACAGAGGTGAGGGGTTTAGCCACGTGAACATCGGCTGTGGATCGATAAAAGGGAGCACTTTCCTCAACTCAACTGGCGCCACAAGCATCCGAGGCAACTTTGACATCGTAGATAGTTCATTTATTGGTCATCACAGTACCGCGCCAGTGTTGAATTCAATAGTGGACGCGTTTCGCAGTGTTCAAAATTGCGTATTCGAGGATGTTCAAAGAGCTGTGTTCCATAGCTTCTGGCCAATTACCTACACTGCCACTCGGTTCACAAATGTTACTTCTGTATCATCTGAAACCAGTCACCTCTACTTCTACACTTGCGTGTTCCAAAACGTCTCCTCAATCGCCGCAACAAATTTAGCATTTGATAATTGCACGATTGAGGATGTGCCGTACATTGGAGGCTCGACAAGTGTAATTGGCTCAAGGATTTTCTCGACATTCACTCCCCTTAAATTCGACGGAAACCTCGTTCTCCACAGTAGTACCGTACTGTCGACAACCTACTTGCAAACGAATCAGCACCACCCGATCAATATTTCCGTGGTTGACTGCAAAATCATTGGACCATCCTTGCAACTCGTAACCACAGCGTCTGCTGAAATACGGCGATCAGAATTTCGTGATATCAGCGCGAGCAAGGAGGGCTGGCCAACATTTTCTGCCGGCAGTCAGCTAATTATTGAGAGCTGCAGCTTTCACAACATCACTGTAGGATACAGTATTCCAGGACATAACTACGTGTACTCTCTTTTCCAGAGCCCATTGGTTATCGCCTTGAACGTGAGCCTGCATGACTCCCAATTTTATCCCCAAACAACATTTTTCCGAGGCGATCAGCTCGAGCTTACTCAAGTTTCTCTGGAAAACTGCTCGGCCGGCATGGCTTTGGTACAAGCAACCGGTACTGTGCTGCTAAACCATTGCTCGTTTAAGAATTGTACTGCAATGACAAGCAAGCCGGTTGAAAATCAAGTGGAACGAGGGCTCATTTGGGGGACCGACGCTGTCTTGTGCAACTCCTCCGAGTTCGATTCGTGCTCGACACGGTTACCTGATGCTGGTGCTCTTGCTAGTTTTCAATCAGTAATTGCGATTAACTCGACCTTCATCCGCTGCACATCCCTTGAGAAAGGAGGCGCCATCTACAGCGGCGATCAAGCAACCATCATCGACTCGACCTTTTCGCATTGCACTGCATCCAAGGCTGGAGGTGCTGTGTTTGCCGAGTCTCAGGCCTCCATCTCCCAGTCCTCATTCGACCACTGCTCCGCTCCCATTGCTGCAGCTGTGAGCTCAAAGATCCTTCGAGTCGAGTCGAGCACTTTCATATCAAACAGCGCTTCTCGATCAGGAGTTGTCCATGTGCATCAGAACGGCTCGATCTCGGACTGTGAGTTCGAGTACAACGTTGCTCTTGGTTTCCGAGGTTCCGCGATGGCAGCGCCTTCCGAATGGCGAGAGTGGACTTTCGCCAACTGCTCGATCATTTCCTCTCAGGATAGCACCGATCTCATCGATGCTTCAATTGCATTTGGAGGAGCAAGCTGTTCGATCGATCAATCTCAATTCCTCCAGAATATGCCAGTGATTGCTGGAGCACGAGGACCTTCCAACTACTCGACTGTCGCAGGATCAGCCAATGTGCAAGTGTGTGCCCTCGATTACTGTGGATCTCCACTCACATCAATCGCTCCCGAAAACTGCTCGCTTTCACTCTCGATCAAGGGTCTCGGAAGCAACCGATACTGCTTGTACCCGCTCTCGACCTCGGGTGATGGAGGATGTGAGTTTGTCGGATCGGTCCCCGAGCTGACCAAGGCAGGATCGTATCATGCATCTCTCTTTCTCAACTCTGTTCCAGCTCCATCGACTCAAGACTTTGAGTTCAATGTCGTTCCAGCAGCTGCCAACGCCACGATGAGTCGATCGTTTGGAGATGGATTGAAAGGAGGAGTGTTGGTGAATGCTCCTCTCGTTGTGATCAGCTTCTCGATCCAAGCCATCGATGCGTTCGGCAACAATCTCACGAGAGGAGGTGATGACTTTACAGCGTCAGTCGTCGGTTCAGAAGGAATCATCGAGCTCCCAACCAACATCACCGATCTCGGAACAGGAGAGTATGTGTGCTCGTATGTTGCTCGAAAGGGACAAGGTGGATCGTATGTCGTGTCGGTGTTCTTGAGAGGCGAGCTCGTGACCGCATCCGATGCCTTCATCGAGGATCGCACAGGAAACTCGACCTTGATTGTGTTTGCTCAACCTCAAAGTGCCTCATCATCGCCATCGTCATTGACAGCAGCCTGCTCGTTCGACGATCCATGTTCATTGGCTCGAGCATTCGATGTCGCTTCGGCACAAGGATATGCTCGAGTTCTTCTCATCACATCATCAACGACAGCATCGGGAGGCGAGCTCCTTCAGACCCCGACTCCATTCCGACAACGAGACATTGCTGGAATACAAACCACTCTGTTCAACGTCACGATCGAGCCTTCCTCGCCCTCGGCACCGAGAGCGATCTTTGATTGCGGACACGATCAAGGAATCGCATTCCGATCAAACTCGTTCGTGACGTTGAGAGAGATCGACTTTTTGAACTGCGGAGAACCAGATCAATCAGACTTTGGAGCGATACGCATCGAGAGCCACTCGGCAGTCGTGATTGAAGATTGTTCATTCACTCACAACTCGGCTCGATCATGTGCTGCCATCTCGTCATTCACCACCGAGGTCAAGATCATCGACTCTCGATTCGAGGAGAATACAGCGAGCACGATTGGAGCAGCAATCTGCATTCAATCTCAATCTGGTCGCTCCAACTCGTGGCAAGAGACCATTCAATCAACGATCGAGATTGAGAGATGCAAGTTCATCAACAACTCGATTGTGACGAGCACCAACTCGGGAGAAAAAGAAGATGGAAGAGGAGCAGCATTGTTCATCTCAACCACACAGTCGATTGGTCTTGCAATCTCGGACTCTCAGTTCGTTGACAATCGGATTCACAATCTCGCAGCCTCAGAATCGGCACAAGGAGCGGCACTGTATGTCGAACAACAAGCCGAATCAACGAGTACATCGCAGATCTCGGTGATCAAGAGCGAGCTCCATCTCAATCGAATCGACTCCAACACTGCTGAAGCTCTTGGAGGAGCCATGTTCATCCGAGCTTCTCGAGCAGAAGTGACGATCGATCGATGCTCAATCGCTCACAACTCGATCATGTCTCGACAGACTCGATCGATTGGCGGAGCTGTGTGCTGCATGGATGTTGGCTCGCTACGCATCTCGAACTCGAATCTCACATCGAATGGCGTGATTGGATCGAACTTTCGAGTTGCTGGAGGAGGAGCTGTTGCGATGTTGTCCTCGCTCTCTCAATCGAACAATCGACGAAACAGTGTGCGATCCTCCAATTCCGCTCAATCAAGCAACTTCCAAGTATCGGACTCTCGATTCTTCAACAACTCTGCGGCGTGCCGTGACACGGAGATCGTCGAGAGCATGTGCTTGGGAGGATCGATGTATCTCTCACAAACCGACTCTCAACTCGAGAGAGTGACGTTCGATTCGAGCTCAGTCATCAATCAAGGAATCGCCTCGGCTCTTGGTGGAGCAGCAATGATCGAATCGAACACTCATTGGTGGTCGGAGATTGACATCACTCGATGCAAGGTCTTGTCATCAGGAGCAAGCAAGGCATCAGGAGGAGCAGTTCATGCATCGCTCATCTCGTCGTTCACTCTCGACCAAGACTCTCGATGCTCGAGCTGCTCGGCAGTGTCATCTTCAACATCGCCATCGACAAGCACGAGCAACACCAACCAAGAAGCTCATGGAGGATGTCTCGATCTCGAGTTCGATATCTCCCACTCTCTCGATGGCAATCGATTGTTGATTGATCGTTCGCAGTTCATTGGAAACCATGTCGAAGGAGGCGTGAGAGCAAGCGGAGGAGCATTGAGGATCTCGAGTACTGGTGCCTCGTCCTCATCGATCATCTCGAGCTCGGCGCCAAATCAGTTCGAGATCTCGCATAGCGAGTTCGAATCGAACATGGTGACTGGAGGAGCAGGAGCAGCAGGCTCGGCCATCAACGTGCCTCTCTCGGTTGCATCTCTTCATGGAGGAGCGGCATCGATCGACATTCCATCGAGCTCATCATGGATGATTCACAATGTCACATTCCACAACAACCAAGTTCGAGGAGCCAACAGTCTCACATCAGCCGGAGGAGCGCTGTTGATGGAGATGTCTCAGTCGAGCAGCTCTTCGAGCTCCAAGAGTCGAGTCTCGATCTCGAGCTCTCGAATGATCTCGAACTCGGTGATTGGAGGAGATGCGAGCTTGACTTCCAAACGGAAGGGATCCATCACTGCTCATGGAGGACATGGATATGGAGGAGCAATTGCCCTCACCGAGGAGGACGACACTTTGGATCAATGGTCAATCGGCAACGCCTTCTCAATCGCCGATTCGGAGATCATCTCGAATGTTGCACAAGGAGGTCGCGGAAGTGACTCCCACAACTTGAATCCGGAAGGCTTTGACCAAGAGATTGGAGGAAATGGAGGCAATGCTTTTGGAGGAGCAGTGTACTCTCCAACATGGTCGATCTCCCCTTCAATCGCTCGATGCACGATCCAACACAACAAGGCCCTTGCTGGAGTTGCTGGATCTCCTCATTCCGCCAAGAACGAGGCATACTCTTTGGGAGGTGCAATCTACTCGTTCCGAGTCTCACTGCAAGACTCGGAGCTCGAGTTCAATCTTGCTTCAGTCTCCAATCATTCAGATGCCTCATCTCCATCATCACCTTCTTCTGCAGCATCTCAGACAATCGTCTCAGGAGGAGCAGTGTATTCTCTCATCGACTTTGAGTCAACGAACTGCACAATGATCTCGAACATTGTCGAAGGAGATCGAGCCACAGGAGGAGCAGTCTCGTCCTTCCGATCTTGCTCGATCTCAGCCACTCGACTCGAGCACAACCAAGCTCGAGGACTCAATGTCGCTGCTGGAGGAGCTGTTGCCATTGCTCGACAACAAGATCAAGTGGCTCGCTTGCATCAAGTGACCATGAGAAACAACTCTGCCTCACTGCCTCTCTCACGAGACTCATCGGCGAGTGTCGCAACACCATCGACAGGCGGTGCGATCTTCCTCAACTCGACGACTGGCATTCGAATCGAGAGCTCATCGTTCACCGAGAACTCGGCCGACTTTGGAGGAGCTCTCTTTCTCTCCGATCTATCCACAGAGAGCGTCATCGACTCATCACCGATGGAGCACAACGTCGCTCGAGTGACAGGAGGAGCAGTGTTCATCGACAGCGACTCGAGTGACGTGAACCACTTCATTCAAGATCCTTCGTTGGTGCAACACAACGAAGCTGCATACGGATCGAACGTCGCTGCAGTGCTCAAGCAGATGGAGCTCGTCAAAGGAGACTCGGCTTCATTGCTCGAGATTCAGGCCTTGTGGCCTGGTCGATTGTTCAACATTGCAGCTCGGCTCGTCGATTACGCCAACAACACGGTGGCTCGCAAGGATCTCGTTGCGACAGTGCTTGCTGTGGATCTCGCAGGAGCAGTGTACGACAGCGGTCAGAGCGAGAACTCGACATTGCTCTCGGACGACTCGAACCTCTTTGAGTTCCGGCGAGTCAAGCTCACGTTATCTCGCGATCACCTCTCGATCGCACTGCCAATCTCGATCTCGCTCGAGGTGGGTCTCACTCCATCGATCCCGTCAGTCGGATCAGCGCCATTGAGTGTGTCGTTGCTGCCATGTCCGCCGCCATACTACTTGGCGCAAACGGAATGTCAGATGTGCCAAGTGGCTGAGTATTCGTTGGTGTCAGTTCCATCGACTCCATTGGCAGATGCTCAACCATGCAAGCCATGTCCGGTTGGATCGGATCTTCCATGTGTCAAGATCAACGAGCAAGACACTGGATTCTCGGTGAGTCGAGGACTGTGGTTGTCTCCCGGTCTCGTTGATCCAACTGACTTGATTCCGTGCTACACGGCCAAGAGCTGTCTTCAAGCGGAATGCACTCGATCGTTCGAGGTGTCGAATCGAACTTGGTCCGTGAGATGCCGACCGATTCTCAGCTCTCTTGATGGCAACTCTTCTTCCTCGACAGATGGAGCCCAAGTGTGGGATCCCGAGTCGCAATGCTCTCTTGGATACACGGATCGATTGTGCTCTCGATGCTTCCACAACGAGACAATGTGTTTCTTCCGACTCGGCAAGGAGTGCATCAACATTGAGGAAGGGCCATCGTGGTTTCGAGAGATCATGCTCGTGACAGCCACACTCTTGGCAATGGTGTGTTGGAACTCGAGTGTTGGATCGGGAGAGTTCAGTACCAAGAAGACACTGTCGTTCTTTGTGCAAATGACGGCCTTGTTGAACAATCAAGTGTTCTCGAGAGCAGTGAGCGACATGTTTGGCTTCTTTGGCGTGGTGAGCGGAGGCAGTGCTGCATCACCACCACTGCAACCTCCGACCACACTGCCGCAGTCGTATTACCATTCGAACCCAAAGTTGTTTGGCATTCGATCGGCCGAGTGCTTGATGCCATTCCTCCAATCGCCAGTGGCCGACTTTTTGCTGTCAATGTTGTATCCAGTGATGTTGTTGCTGCCGTTGGTGATCTTGGTGACGGCAGCGCGAGAGGCAGTGTCGATTTGGCGAGAGGCTCGACGACGCAACATTTCGTTGCGAGAGGCCTTCACTGATCCAGAGATCTCTGCCAGTGTCAGGAGGAGAAAGTCATCCTCATCATTGATGAGCGACGACGATGGCGACCAAACGAGGTCAATGAGAATCTTTGGAGGAGACCTATCCATCAACAGCAATGATGACACTGAGCGATTGGTTGATGCTGCTGATGATGAGCAACAACCACACCACACAACATGGCTTCGACGATTGCCGTTCGCAGCAAGCTGCTTCGAGGCAGGATTGTTCATCTTGTACTCGATGTTGGCCTTCTTGACCGCCAAGATCCTCGAGGTCTTTACTTGCTCGCCTTCAATATTCGAGGATCCCGACAATTCGTTCATGAGCTCGATTCCATGGCTGCAATGCAGCATGACTCACTCTCCCGAGTGGCGTCAGCTCGTTGGAGCAGCAGTTGCCTTTGGAGCGCTGTACATTATCGGCATTCCGGTGCTTTTCATCTTGTTATTGATTCGATCTCGTCGAGTCATGTCGTCATCTGACAAGGAAGCCAAGCAATCTCATTACCTTCGATTCTTCGTTGCCGGTCTCAATTCGCACTACTTTTGGTTCGAGGTTCGTCGAGAGTTGACCAATGGCTCTGATGCGGTGATGAATAACAACTGACTTGGATGGTGAGTAGATTGTGTGGTTGTTCCGGCGAATGGCTCTGTCGTTGGTGCACACGTTGATTCCGAGTGGAACTCCCTTCTACTCTTCATGCATCACATCGATCTTGACCGGCTCGATCATCTTGCAAGTATTCATGCAGCCGTACAGCCGAGTGTGGGAGACGACACTTGAGGTGACGGGCGTGTCGGTGTTGCTGATCTCGTTCGCAGCCGTGGCATCGAACGGAATCATGGGCAACGAGGACTGGAACTCGTCGATTGCAGCATGGGCCTTGTCGGCAGTGAACGTGCTGTTCGTGGCCGTGGCGGGGGCTCGATTGCTGTACGAGTATCTGGCCGAGTACTTGCCTTCGATGAAGTCAGTGTGGTTCGTGTGGCGTCGAATGCAACGAATCCAGAAACTCAAGATCATGGTCGGCGTGCTTGTGGCAGTGGTGGTTTTTGTGTCGGTGCTTGTGGCAGTGTACATTTGGAAGCTGTATGTCGAGGCTCTCCTGATTGTCGATGTGCTTTGGCTCGCGATGCTCATCTTTGTTTAGATCGTTTGATCAATGGATTAATAGACAGATTCTCAATTCAATAGAGTTTTTTCGTTACTCGCACAAGTCTGAGAATCGCAGAAGCAGTGCGACGATACACACGTACTCTCGAGCACAAGTATCTCTCTTCCAACCAGAGCGAGGGAGCGATATCTCTCATCGAATGCGACAGATTCGTGTCGCGTACGCTTTATTCAAGGTACCGAAATTCGATCATCATTCTATTCTTGAGCACTCATCAGTGAGATGCGTTTGGAGTGGTTTGGAGGGCAGAGTTGATTACTGATTTTCTCGTTGCGCGAATGGTCTTCCTCAGAGGAAGGATAGGATAGGATAGGATAAGGAAGGGAGGATTGAAGGATGACTTCAAGCCTGTGCGTCGTTGAGGACCACAACCGACGTATGTGACGATGCTGGCGGCATCGCCTTGCACTGAAGACAGTTCTGGGTTTCGGCGCCGGACTTGAGAGTATATCCTGGTACGCTTGGGCACACTACCGTCGCGCACAGCGCAAATGTTGTTGCCGTGTTCGAGTACACGCAGCACAACAGAACCTCTGCGCGATCATATTTGTTGTGCGCGACAACGTCAGTTGGTTTCAGGCCATATTTGATCGTTATCTGTCTACACTCGACAGGGCAGAGAGAGAGAGAGAGAGAGAGAGAGAGAGAGAGAGAAAAGTAGCGCGCCATACCGCATGGAGTACATGAGCCATCTCCTGCCGGAGGACTGCTACACCAAGTTGGCTGCATGACGATCACACAAGAAATGTGAGTTATTTACTCCTCAAATTCTTTGATTTATCGAGGGACCCGAGCCGAGCGCACCAATGGACAAGCGAAAGAATTATTCATCAGCAACACTGATTGATTTTCTGGTTGAGACCGAAGAAACTGAGGCAACGGCGACTGCAGAGCATTGTTCGAGAGTGACAAGTGCTTGATCGAGCTGTAGCTCTGAGTAATGGTCGAGTTGAACCCATTAAACGAGAGGTCCCTGTAGCACGTGTGAGTGTCGGTGTTGGTAATGGCGACGAACAGACGAGAATCACACGTACAGGGTGTCTAACACGACCGAGCTCGAGATCTGAGGAAGTGCTCCATAGAGGCGATTTCCAGACAGTCGAATGTAGGAACTTGCCGACATGGCCGACAAGCTTGGCAACGTTCCTGTCAACTCTGTGATGCCTCGCCGGGACGTAAGGAAGCAAGAAAGGATTACGACAGAGAGAGACCAAACAACTTCTGACATACCATTGAGTGAAAGATCGCTGGGATCCATCCGATTGGCACACGCATTGACGCGAGAGTGAAGAAATGAGTAACTAATATGAACTTCTTGTTCTGAGGTGGGGTCGAACGTACAGATACTCGAGAGAGGATGACGATAGAAATGAAGAAGGAACGGTTCCCGAAAGCAAGTTCGATCCAAGCGAAAGAATCCTGAGCGCCCTTCCAACTAGAGGTGGCACTGAGCCCGTGAGTTTGTTGCCGTACAGCAACACCTCCTGTAATCGTGGCAGTGTGGTCAACCACGAAGGAGCCGACTGCATTGAAGGGCCGCGCCACATAACATCGAGCTCGCCATCAGCTTTCTCCTTCTCTCAACAATCTTTGATAGTTGACATTCTGATAAAGAACATACGCCGCTCAGTCGGTTGGAAGCAAGGCTTTGAGAATGAAACACCAAGAAGAGAGGTGAGTGAGGTTACAATACGCGAGAAACAGATTCAATGATCAATTACGAACCCAAGGTAATCCAAGTTGCGCAGAGAAGCAAGGGACGAAGGAATCGTTCCTTCGATTCCGCACAACGAAAGGTGACTATACAGCACAATCATACCATTTCAATACCATTTCAACACCAAAAAGAGTCCATTAGATTGAGAGAGAGAGAGAGAGAGAGAGAGAGAGAGAGAGACATACATGGCCTCCAGCCTTGGGAACACACTGCCGATTGATGCGGGAATCGAGCCTCGAAGATATGGATTGCCGGCCAATGATCTGAGGTGGATATCAACCATCAGAATACTCAGTACACAATCCAACCTATTCGTTCAACACGAATATCGGAAATTCGTACAATACTTGGAGATCTGGCAGATTCAGCACGGTCCAGTTGGACAGCGATCCTGCCAAGTGATTTGCGTCGAGTTTGCTGCATTGCAACGAGAATAGGTCAGAGTACTCCATATCACACAGAAGAGTTTCTTGTGCTACGTACATTTCAGTCACGGTAGTTTGTTGGTTGGACATGAGCTCGCAAGTGATGCCAAACCACTGGTTTGTGTGAGCGCAAGATGATGCTTGCACTCCATGTAGAATGAGAGGGCGGCAATGTAGAGTCGCGAACGTACATCATTGAGGCATGGATCTCCAGACATCCAGCCCTGTGCCACCCAATATCACCACGCGCAGTCAATCACTTGATGAAATTGCGACACTGGTAAGGTATTGCACGTACATTGTTGAATATCCAATTGTAGCCACCCAATGCGTTGAACAAGTCGACCAACGAGTTTCCTGTGTCATTAGCGTCAATTCAGGGAGTATATCGAGAAGAGCATTGATCGATCGATTGGGGAGCACGTACGCTGAGCGGGTGGGAGAGGGTTGGTTGGCGTCTTCTGAATGGGACACGCCCATTTGGACCGCATGCTGCAGCGCAACAATCGGTCAGCAACCTTGTTCGTTCGAACACCGAATCACTGTATATCTCGAGAGTTCTTGCGCCGCACCGAGAGCGACAATAAGACGAACCTGATTGTGAAGTAGCACGGAGGAGCGGACGACTCTGAGATGGAATCGATCACTCCATCGCCAGCAGTGGGGGAGCACATGATGTTGAGGATGCTCTTGCGCACCACATTCCCTGGGCAAACTGCGCCAGACCCTTGAGGATACACGATCTGCACACCTTGCACTCCGGCACTCGCTGCTCGATCGATACCGCGCTGGTTAGTGATGATGAGTGCACTCGCGGAGAAGAAGGTGTTGGGGCGCATTCATCATATCCATACGGTAGTCGGCCCACGTCGCAAGCGCGGCATTTCCATTGCCGTACACCAGGGTCGCAGTGACTTGGCATACTCCATTGTTGACACACTTGGTGGTGACGGTATCGCCGCACACGTTGCTGTCACACACACAAACGCATCAATTTACGTTTGGACTCGTGAGCTGTGCGCGCTCGTCGTCGTTGTCGTTTGAACTTCAAACATACACGTAGAACGTCGAGCCATCATCTGGAAAGATGGCAATGTAGTCAGTCTGACCTGCAGATCCATTACGCCACATGTTTGACAAGTCATACTGCGATTGTGTGAGTGATATCAACAACGACCCCATTTCAGAAGATCAGTCCCACAACACAAGGAACGAGACGATCGCGCTCGCGTACCTTCTCCCACTTCTGCCCGTGCGGAGGAGTGTACTGGCAGTCATAGGGAGGATCAGCCCGCACGGACCCACAACCCAAACACACACACGAGGGCCAACACAACCACAATCCATGTGCGTTGCTGTTGTTGTTGGTGCTGCATCGTGCTAAAGAGGGACAAGCGGATATATGAAACAGCGGCAACAGCGGCGGCAACAAGCAAATGAACCGTCGAACTTTCACGCATCAACCCAACGCTCTTCACAAGCTCAATCAATCTCTCTCTCATCGGCATAGCTCTCCTCTCATTGATCCTGCAATAAACGCGTGGGTTGGGGAGAACCCAGGAGCAGTTGTTACGCTGGAAAGCTTGGAGCACATTCAGCGAGGGATCATGCAAGTGTCTTTCTACTCGCAGCTCAGCGGGTTGTACCAATGTAGCGTGGTACCACATTCACTAGGGATGAATAAAAGGGCGCACTGGAAACAACGAGGGCAGTGAAGAATACTGTGAGCTTAACGTGTTTCATTCGGTCCTTTCGTCCCAGCTTGGAGCGCATACAACGAGATGGTTGCTTGATACCCAGAGCTGCAACAACAACAACATCGCGAGCCTCTAATCGAGATTCACATAGCGGTCTGGCCTGGGAGTAAGCTGGAGACTAGTCACATCCTTTCCAACCTTCTTACTGTGCGGCTTGCTGACTCGGTTCATGACGCTGGTCGGCAATGGAACGAAGTGGCCATGGCTTACTCTGGGGCGTAGGTGCTCGGGCAGCTCGTCCCGTACGGCCTCGCGCAGCGTAATCTCGAATCCATGCTGCCCTCCTTCTTGGATGATCTTGAAGTCGAACCAACGAAGTAAAGGTGCTCATCGCCATCGAAGGTACGCTCATTACTGTATGAGAAGCGACGCGAGAGAGTTACGCGTAGCTCCTACAGCAGGCGCGTCGGCGTTTGCGTCGGCGGCTGCAATAGCAGCACCAAGAGCGTAGTCATCATCGACAGCAGGATCGACCGCATCATCACGGGTGCAGGCCGCTCGTTGCTTGCGAGACGGCGTGCTGTTACGAGGAGGAGGAAAGAGGTCCAGCCCCTCGTACGAGTGGGTCGCTGGATGCCTCGTCCTCAGAAGAGCAATCCTCGACATACAAGGAACCACTGCGTGAGATATTGTTATTACTACTGGGAGCGGCTTGGTCGCGAAGAAGAACCACCAGCTGCGTGGTTAAGTCATCATCATCATCATTCTCAAGCGGTGAATCGATGTGAAACGCTTGCACGCAGCCATCGATCTGTGTGCTTTGGCGCTGGCAGTGGACGGTTCGCTGGTTAGATGGTTTGTGTTTCTACGTACAGCTCAGTCATCGACGCTAGTAAGCAGCTGGCTGACGCTCTCTTGCGACAGAGGCTTGCCGCGGGCTCGGGTGGAAGTTCTGGCGGACGATGTCGAGGTCGACGTCGAGGCCTTACCAGCCGGCGGGGACCATTGGAGTCCAAGCGCTCGTGCCGGAGAGCTGGAGCGAGTAGTTGTGGTAGTAGTAGTACGCGTAGCGGGCCTGCGAGAGACATCTCAGCGCGTAGCGATACCTACGAGAGTTGCGCGCGTAGCAGTAAGAGGATGGGAGCGCCAGCGAGGGAGCGAGGAAATAGGAGAAATGGTGAAGGTACAGAGATGAATACGGTGCCACGTGGCTATTGATGGCTGGGGGGATGAATACCGGCCGTACTCTTCCTCAGGAGCGTCCTCAGGAGGTCGAGTGGACCGGAGGGAGCTTTTTTCCCAATATCTCGGTGGCCTGGCGATATTGCTACGACAAATGGCACGCAATCCGCCAAATTTCCACGGATTCTCTCTGTGCGCCATAGGGGAACGAGGGGTGTCGTATTCATCCGCCGCTGATCAATACGCACCCCTTGTTTCTTGTTCCCATTTCGCTTGTCCGCTATTGCTCAACAACGCACCGTGACCAATATCGCTCCTTGTCGTTATGACGCCATCGCGGTCTGCTGGTAGCGCCTCGGTCTCGAGGAGTTGCGCCGCCTTGTTGGAGGGCGCATCTCCTCGATTCGCGTTCTTTGGTGTAACCGATATCGAGTTTAGCGAGCTACTGCGTATCTCGCCTATTCCGACAGCGCTGCTCGCCGCTACCTTGTACTTCTTGAAGGTGTATCCAACCAACGATACAGCCGAGTTCCGTCCTTTTGGCATTGGGTCAGCGTCGCAATGGTCCAAGAAGGCCAAGCAAGGCGCTGAGATTCTTGCTGTACTCGTGCGAGATGTGGTGCGTAAGCGCGTTAGCCTAGATCCACTTGTGCGTGTAGTATCGCCGCGTCATGCCGCCACCGCCACCGCCACCGCCACCGCCACCGCCACCACCACATACCTTGTCTTACATTCGGTAATGATCGCTTCGACCGGCGCTTCGACCTGGTTCCCAGAGAACTGGTAACGCTTGCTCTCGATGCTACGGTATGCAGAATTCAGGAGCCCGAGTGCGAGCAACACGGCTACTGGTCAGGCAAGCATGGTTTCCACGCACTCAAGCGAGTGTGTCGTAACAATAACAACGCCTGAGCCGCACATTTTGTGGAGTACCTGCGAGGTACACATCAGCATAAGCAAGAGTGTTGCACTCACTGATGCATTTGTTGGCTCTAACCGCCTGCCTGACTGAATGTGAGTGGCGTGCACGATCTGACGCTAGCGCGCGCAGGAATTCTCTCACGACTGGAGCCCGACGAGAAGCTCTTGGCGAACAAGGGCTATATCGGAGTACCCGACCATCTCGTGTGCCCTACTCGCAAGCGCCGAGGCGAGAGAGCCCACGCGACTCGAGCTGGAGAACAACGCAGCCATCGGATCGAGAACGTCTTTGCCGATATCAAGCAGTTTCGCGCTCAAACTTGTGTGGCGAGGTCGCCTCGAGCACCACAAAGCAGTATTCTTTGCCATTTGCTGTGTGGTAGAGATAAAGTATCGTGTGAGGGCGCAGCGGGTGGAGCTGTTCCCTGAGGAGGAGGGCGACGAACGTGATGAGGAGCAGAGCGCCCAACGGTAACCAAGCATCGGCTAGGCCTGTTATTGCTTTACTAAATCTCCTCCTTCGCGAGGCCTTGAGTTATTCATCCCAACTCTTTCATTGCTCGACCACGACGACGAAATCTGCCACACTGATGGTGGTCCTGTGTACCTCTCTTCACGACACAATCATTCACGAGCGCGCGAGAGAGGCCAACGCATCATCGAAACAGCGAGGCATCGTGCCATGGTGGGGTGGTTCAGCATACTGTGCTGAGCCTTCCACTCCCTCGGTCCATTCGTTGTGTTCCACTCGCCCGCCACACCTCCAACGCCCCACTCTCACTCTCACAGTTGGAGACCGCATCATCATCATCGCCCTGTTGCAAGACAAAGCCGCTCGTCGAGGCGTGGTGTGCTCTGAGATGTCTGCCCAAGATAAGGACCTCGAGGCCACAATTCGTGAGCTTGTGGCGCAGATTCAGCGTATCGTACAGGAGTACCAACAAGACTTCCAACAAGAGCTCCAACGACAAACGCAACGACAACCACAGTATATACCACCACAGTATATACAACCACAGTATATACCACCACCGTATATGCCACCACAGTATATGCAACCACAGTATATGCAACCACAGTATCTACAACCACAATCACAACAACCACAATCACAACAATCACAGTATCAACAACCACAGTATCAACAACCACAACCACAGCAACCACAATCACAACAATCACAGTATCAACAACCACAGCCACAACCACAACCACAGCCACAACAACCACAACCACAGCCACAGCCACAGCCACAACCACCACGATCGCCACCACAACCATCACGATCACAACCGCGATCGCGACCACAACCATCACGATCACGACCACGACGACGATCACGACCACAACCACAAT
>ERZ778023.3188-NODE-3188-length-16939-cov-56.359630_pt1 | contig 16939 bp, 14 predicted proteins | sample MGYA00375753_ERZ778023 | MGnify/ENA primary metagenome ERZ778023 (study PRJEB29350, sample SAMN05389822) | bioreactor metagenome | isolation source: Ammonium sulfate bioreactor | place: South Africa: University of Cape Town | collected 2014-04-04 ... | reverse complement strand
AAGGCAATCAACCTAATCAACTCAATTATCCAATAGATTCTTCATTCGATCAACAGAATAATCTTTATGTACTTGATCGTGATAATTATCGTGTACAAAAATTTCTTATTGATTAAAAATTGACAACTTAATATAGTTTATCGTTTATATCGATACATGATTGCTACATCTATATCCGGCGGTGCAACACCAAATCCAACACGTTGTGATTTTTGCTTTGGAATAATATCTTTATCAATAAATTTGTAATCCATATAGCGTAAAAACAATGCCAGACATATTTTGATTTCATTTTTAGCAAAGAATCTTCCAGGACACATGCTTTTACCACCTCCAAACGGCATATAACCGGGAAATAAATTTGGATTTTTATTCAGAAATCGATCGAAAATAAATTGATTTGCTTGTGGAAAAACAGTTTCATCGAGATGCGTCGTTGGAGCAAAATAAGCAACTGTTTCAGTTGATTTGACAGTAAAACTTCGTCCATCTTGTAGAATAATTTGTGTATCTCGATCACAAACTCTTGTCATCAATGGAGCACCAATTAATCTTAACATTTCATTAATTGTACTTTCTAAATAAACGCATGCATTCAATTGTTCAAGTGTCCATTGATCAAGAGAAGAATACGGCAAATTCGCATCGATTTCTTGTTGAATCGTATTTACTGCATGTTCATCTCGTAGAATATAGAATAAACACCAGAATAAGGCCGGTATTGTATTACCTAATGACCCCCAAAACAAACCGGTTTGATTACCTCCACGATCTCGTAGCGACATCCAATCAGAATTTTGCTCAAAAAGTTGTCGACGTGCTTGTATAAATTCTGATTCTCGAAGTGGTACTTCCGTTGTTGACCATACGTTCAATAATCTCTGACGAGCTCGAGTTTCTTTCGAAAAAAATAATGAATAAACCCATTGTGGAAATCCAGAACTGAAATAATGAAAATTATCATCGAACAAATGAAAATCTTTTTCCAATGATTTAGGATCCACTTCGCCGAATAAAGCAACTGTTGAAGATTCGAAGATCAAACGATAACTTAATTCTAAAAGGCCAGTTGATATCCATTCGGATGTTTTGTTGGTCTTTTCTAGTTTCATTTTTTCATCCAACATTTGCTGGTGTAAATGTCGAACAAATTCATTTATTAACGGCTGTAGACCATTGTGATTTTTCAAATATTGAACATATTGACGATGACCCTCATCGTTGAAGTCCGGATGATCTAAAGAAATTAAAATATTTCTTTGAATTTTTATCGCTTTAAACGAACCAAGAATTCGACTTTGAATGTTAAATAATCGTTTGGAATGCAAATCAACCGGGAAATAAAACGATGAATTTCGAATAACTGCTGCCCAATCAGCTGGTGAAAGTATTAGTATAAAATCTTGATTGATTAAACGAATTCGAAAACAATGACCATAGATTTTTTTACATTCAATCAAGAATTTCGTACGATCACGAAGAAATGGAATTAAATGACCAAGTATGGGCCAATGTTGATAAGTTACATACGGTATTGAACTTCTATTTTTCTCTTTATTTGCGTAAATTACAATGCAGACAATGATTCCCAAAATAAATGTAAGCAAAAGTGCATCCATTCGACGACGACCTTGAAAAGTGTATGAAAGGAAAAATGTATTTTATTTTTCTATTTTAAAAGCAGGCACGTGCTCCGGTATACGTATGACGAAAGAAAGAAAGAAAGAAAGAGAGAAAAAAATGTTTGTTTGGAAAGAAATTTCATTTTTCGAAATCTTTGTCCAAGTCCGTCCCACGATTTTCTAATCGTTCATGATAATACAATTCAAGTTGATCAGCTAATGAACTTCGAAATCGTTTTGAAATAGCTTTAAAATTAATCTGTGTCCGTTGTGCTGGTGATTGATCGAGTCAGTATAGAGAAAAACACTGGGTACATCGTACGCTGTTTCATCACTCAACATTTCTAAGAAATTAGTTTGCAACTGTTTGATTGTAAGTTTATGTAAAAATAAATTCATTTGATCTACTTTTTTAGCTGTACATCCTATAATATGAACCATTAAAACAATAACTTCTTTATATAATGATTGAATAATTTTCTTATCAACAGTTGATGGTACGAAATAAATCGTAAACAGCACTATCTGTATTATTCATAACACTTGTTTTTCGACGAACAGTGCTTTCCGGTTTCATACCATTTTTTACATATATTCGGTTGTCTATATTTTTCTTCGTGATCTAACATACATGCACCACCTTCATTTGGACATGGTTGATCTGTTAGTGTGTAGTAACAGATTTTTCCATTCTTACATTTTTATCTTCATTGTCGGAACTCATATTCGCGAATTAAAAATGGAAAAAAAGAAACAAGTTTTATATGCCTTTTTAATTTTAAAATGATAAGATAAAAGAACAATTGCTTGTGTTTTTGTTTTATCAGATAAACAATATATAACTATTTACAAAATAGACAAAGTTTCGATGAGATCATTTATTTTTTGGATTATTTTGTGCTTTGGTGATAATTTCTCTTTATAGATCGAACATGCTCGTTGAGCAAATTGTAATGCTAAATCTGTTTGATGTTTTTCCTTATAATATACACTCATTTGATGGTAAGACTGACCCACATGTAAATGATCATTTGGTAATGTTATTTCTCGCATTTTGAGTGCCTTTTGACAATACTCAAGTGACTGTTCAATATTTCCCAATGAATAAAAGATAATACTCATATTGTGTAAGACTTGCGCCATACCTGGATGATCATCAGACACCAATTTGTTATAGATATCTAATGATTTCGATAGATATTCCAATGCTATTGCATATTGTCGTTGATTACTGTATGCAAATCCTAGTCGACAATATGTCCGTGCGATTTCAATGTGATTTTCAGGAAGTATACTTTGAAAAATATTCATCGAATATTGATAATATAATAGTTCATTTTCAAATTGATTTAATTCATAATAAACACTACCAATACCAGCTAATGTTCGAGCTAGATCGAAATTTGTTTGCGGTAATCCTATTCGTTGAATTTCTTCGGCATGATGAAAATATTTCAATGCTTTTTCTTGTTGATCTAGAAAACGATAGATTCGTCCAAGACTATAATAAACATTTGATCGATTGTCATCATCATCAGTGGACGTGTCTTTGAGTTGACGTTCAAAATATTTTCTTGCTTGCTCATATTCTCCCATATCAGTTAATAATATACCAAAAAGTACGGTAACATTTGTTTCTTTCATTTGTTGTCGAATGTAGCATTCATATGCTTTTTTACGTGGAATAATTTCCATGGATGGTCGCATTTGTACATACCAATAATGATGTTCACAATCATATTGAATATTGACAATCTCGAATGTACTTCCTAAATCGAATAGAACTTCTTTTTCATCCGGAAATAAACTGATAGCACTTATATCAGTCCAAATAATATCCGAAGATACATCATTATCGATATCAATTTGAAGTAGAACAAATTGTATATAATCCTCTTGACTTTGACTTGGGGATCTTCCAGTTATCGAATCTAATCCAGCAAAATGATGAGCTACTTGCAGATCACGAGTTGTCGATAAAAAACCATTTGCTGCAACGAGAGTACCGATTTGATAGTTTTCAATTTCCGTTTTACTCATTTGACCACCATGATAAACTCGTAATGGATATTTATTATCATGTGTACCTTCAAGACTTTGACATAGATCAACAATAAAATACCGAAATGTATAAAGAACTTCGATATTTTCCGTTCGAAGAGCTTTATTTAGTAATCGAAAAAGAAAACACGATTTCGTATACCATTGAATAGCGTTATTACTATTGTATTCTTGTTCAAATTTGTCAATCATAGAAAGTTGATGTGGATTTTCTGAATAATAGGATCGATATTCTTCTAACATTTGATGACGAGCTTCCAATGTATGTGGCATAGCTTTAATTAAAACTATTATAACCAATATATATTCTTATTTCAAAATAAAACTTTAATATTTTCATAAAATTCATCTTACCTTTGAAAAGATGACACCAAATAAACGAAGTCAAATCATTTCGTAAATCTCTTAAAGTTCGTTCCTTTTGATTAAATTTAGTAAAAATATTTTCCACATTTCGAAAAATATCATGTTCAATATTGACAATAACATGTTGCAATTGATTGAACAAACAACTCTCATCGTTGAATATACCGACAATCTTTTCATAATTTTCTTTTTTAGTTTCATCATTTGTCATCAATAATATAGCACGAACTTGTTCACAATTATGTGTCTCAGTTAGAATGTCATCAGTACAATATAAAACGGCAATGATATGATCATCTTGCTTTTGTTTACATGATAAATAATCTAAATAAAGAGATCTATCCGTATAAAATAATATATAATCATTAAGTGCGCGTAGTTGATTCAATAATGAATTAGAAATATGTGCTTTCGATTGAGTTGGATAAAACCATACGAGTGTAATACTATCTCGATTTGGAACGAGATTGTCAATTGCAATATCACGAATAATATCGCTAGTTTGTGTGTTCATTGTTTTCATGATTATAATCTTACAAATTTAGTATGACATGCGTATTTATATAAATCGAACTACGACAATATTTCTATTTTCTCACGAGAGTATGTTATTTATATCCACATACGTATTTCAAATGTCATCAAAATAGATTAGAACGAAAAAAGATATCAAGTTTTTTTGTATTACGTAGATTATATGATGCCATTTTTACCAAATTGGAAAAGCGATTTGCGTATGGAGAATAAAATCGTTTATTATAACATGTTAAGTAAATCTTCGAGCGTTGTATCCGATTTACAACGTTCACTATCAGCACAAATTTCAATCAAATGTAAGTAACAATCAAGAAAAGATTTTGCTTTTTCATCACTTTCCATTTCATGTGCCAAAGAAAAATCTAATTGACCTTGTCCACAATAAGTTGCATATACAGCCGATGAATTACGATAGAGACTGCAATTATTAACAACATGAATGCCTTGTATTTGTAGTTTCCCTTCAGCATATGTGCATGAATATGGATATTTGCCAATATTTGAAAAAGCAAATTCAGATTCTCGTCCTTCGGGACAGAGTCGAGTGATTTTACTAAAATCTCGTCGATTATTTAATAGCCTTGCAAATACATGCATCATTAACGGAACACCATTTCGTTTGAGTTGATCTTGAGCAAGTCTCATACAGTTATGTGCTAACGACCAAAATCGAGTCGTTCGAATCGGTACTGTTCGTTTAAGTTTAACCATGCCAATACCTACGAAAAAGCCAACTGATGATGATGTCAACGGCGATTGAGACAAACGTGCACGCATGTCATAGGGAGTTCCGATTGAGAATGGCTCTAATTTAGTTTTGTCACCAATTGGATGACAACGATGAATTGTCAGTAGAAGACAAGCCAACAGTGGACCGTTCAATGTCACTTCTTCTCGACGACATTGTTGATGCAATTTGGGGAAAAGATCTGTCGAACTTGATGTATGTAGAAAGTTTGTTTTATATCGTTGTTTATTCGATTTTGTTGGTCCACAATCGTCGAGAGGAGTAACCTTGACAGGAATGCGTGGATGTGTCATTTGACGTAATTCTCGTTTAAATACTTGTTTGACAATAACTGAAATAACTGAAAATAGAGGACCGTATGGACGAGGAATCATTTGAGTGATTAATGGAAGTATTTCAGTGTTGAGTGGTTCAGTAATATTTGATGTTGTAGCCAAAGTTAAAAAATCATTTATAAGAATAAATCCACTTCGACCATCGGACACACAATGGTTATGAAAAACAAGTAAATGAAATGAATCATCGTCGTTCTTTTGTGAATTGAATAAAATCATAAAATGAAATGTCGGAAAAATAATTGTTCCATTATTTGAGTACGGATCTTGATTACATTTACGTTCAACCATGTCTTGCCATGATTCAGTCGATGAATCAACAATTGACAAATATAAATCACTCGATAAATATTCACTATTGTATTCTAAATTATCCAGAAAATATCGATTGTCATCATCGACTCGAATACGTGTACGCATACGCGGATGACGTTTTAACAGACATTGAATAACATTCGAAGCATTCGTTGTCAGTATCGATCGATCACCTGTTAAATGAACAGCATGTGCAACCGTCATCCAACCACCATCAGCACATAGAAATTTTTCAATTTGAGTCAATGGTATTGAAGAAATAATGCGGTAACTCATTCTTTTGAAACTTTCTTTTACCTGGACAGTATTTATATATTTTATTTTCATCACACGTTCTGATGAGTCATAAAAGAAACACACACAACCGAAGAGAACGAACGCACAATACGTACTCTATGGAAGTTACTCATTTTTTTTATTCGATCAACATTTCTTCAAGAAAATGTCAACACCTTTTTTATTATAATTTGCAACTACAATATCGTTTCTCGAGTCTTTATTAAAATCACCCGATGCAATAGCATACGGACGAGAATTATAACCGATTAAATGTTTAATTTGATTTTGAAAACTATCATTTCCATAACCAAATAGTAAACCAATGGTATTGTCATTAGAATTGGCAACAACAATATCTAATTGATTATCTTGATTGAAATCATTTAATGTTATCCAACATGGACGTGAACTATCACCAGTTAAAAATGTCATCATAGTTGCAAACGTTCCATTACCATATCCAAGAAATATACCAATATTATTCGTACCATAATTAGCAACGATAATATCTATATAAAAGGATTAAAACGAAAAGATCATTGTTTTATTATTGCTTGAGATAAAAAGAACAAAAGAAGTATGTTGATTCGAGAATTTTGCACCAGTCGAAATGTATCTTTAGTCTGGATATTTTTTTCTTTCTTTGTATGCCCAAGGTAACTCGCACGTGTATAGTGTTTATATAAAATATATTCTCGCGTTTCTTTTTTTAATTTAAAGTAAAAACCATGGACGAGTCAAAGTTAAATTCATTTACGCCTGTTGATTTTATTCTTAGCAGTTATGATATGCGAAATCTATCGAAATTCTATGCTCCATCGGGAAATGCTGAGAAAGCAGCATATGCTCTATTAAAAGTCGAAAAAGGTTCTTCGATTATAATTCTAACTGGTTTCTGTGTGACAGAAGAGCTTGTCAACGGACAAATGATGCCAATAGCTGAAACCGATGGTCCACCCGGTGCTGTACTTGCTGGTGAAACTCTTCGACAACTTTCTTATCAAGTTTCCTATGTTGCCGATCCTATAACATGTAATATTCTTCGTGCTTGTTTGAAAGCACTCAATGCCGATGAGAATTGTGTTTATGAATTTTCTGCAACTCATAATAACACCGAACAAGTTACCGAAGCACAACGACTTATTCATTTGCTCAAACCTAAAGCAATGCTTGCCGGAGAACTTAGCAGTCGAAATCATCATGATGGTGTTCGACGAAATATGCGAGGTGATAATGTCGACAAATGGAATCCACCTGTCGATGAACTACTCGTTCAATATCTAGGTCAAGGCACGATCATTGCCGTTGGTGACGGTGGCAATGAAGCTGGTATGGGCAATTTAAAAGATCGAATACCATTGGCTTCTGATGGCAAAACAATTATGGCTAGTGATGTCTACTCGGATATTCCTGTTACATCGTGGAATTCAAATCTAGGTTTACAAGCAATTGCTTCGGTTGCTGCTGCAATCGAAAATCGATTCGAATGGATTCCAACGGGAGATCAAGTTATGCATGTGATCGAAGCTGCATTGAATGCTGGTGCAGTCGAAGGTGTTACACGGGGTAAAGAAGAAAATTCGTTAAATGGTGTCTATGCAATACGTGGAGTTGATGGTTTCATTCCTCGAATTCACGCTGCCGATCAAGAGAAACTGAAAAGTACGTTAATTCAAATGAAGCTCAAAGGTTTATTATAAATTCATCTTTTGATTGGCACAAGAGAGAAAAAACGTTATTTTTTTTGTTTCCATCGGTAAATAAACCTTAACGATGTCAATAGTACAAGCAATTATTTTTTTCATTTTATTTACTCAATCGAGGAAAGAAAATATTTTAAATATAGCATGTCCTTTTATTGAAAAACACTTGAAATAACTATGTCATCGGCAATTCTCATTCCGGTCAATACTCAACGACGATTTTCGATCTTTGCTAATAATTTCGACAATGAATTTCAACATCAACCACATGTTCAAATTATTGATTCGAAAATCTCTCAACCGTATCCAACAAGGGATGGAAGTGCTCATCGACGTCGACTAACACAAATCATATCCGTTGTTGAAGAAGAACAAGACGAAGAAGAAGTCACTGTCAAACCGAAAGGTTTCTATTTATTGCTATTCATTCTCGAACCATTTCTTACCGGTTGTATTCTCTTTCCATTATTGGTACTCTTTTGGGATTGTGGATGGAATTTAATTACAACTATGCTCAATGCTTTGAATAACTATTCATTGACATATAATCTCGATGGTCTAAATTATACAGATTATGATTATGGTGTTTACTCACCTGAATCATTAGTTGTCACGTATATAATCGATCAAGTTCTATTTTTGATTATGTATCTCGGCCAAGATATATTCTATGAGTTTTTAAAGAAACAACATTCGATTATAAGCATGATTCTAATAAAAATTCATATATTTATCTTAGCTTTTCTTTATATTATTCAATGGGAAATGATGTGGACAATCATCGATCAATATACACCTCAAGATTGGCCATTTATGTTCATATTTTCTCTAGGTGCTATATTCGTTCTCATGGCTCTAACAGGTACTCTATCCGATCTTGTCTGTTCACCATTTATCATTAGTTATGATTCAATTGATTATTGTATTCAATTCGAATGTCCATTGATGACAGAAGATGTACGTATAATTTGTTTTTCTTTTCAAACGAAACGAATCAACATTCTATTCTCGTTATCATTTAGATGAGTCGATGGAAAATCAATCTCATGAATTATATTTTCTATGAATTATTTATTTCAACAATAACAATCGTTGCTTGGCATGGATTTTATGTGATACTTGATCAATATCTATATCCTGATGAAATCGAGAAATCTATATGGATATGTTTAGTAATTGGTTATTCACTTTATTTCCCATTAATGTACGGTCAATATTTTCTCGAAAAAATTGCTATAAAATGGAAATTTTGGTCGATATTTCTCTCGAATTTCCCACAATTTCATCGAAATCTTGTTCATAGTCTCGCGTTTGCATCATGTGTTTTTCTTTGGCGTGGTTTTTGGGTTCTCTACGATACTTATTTACGCATATTCGACAAATATCATGATACATATTTGCTCGTAGCATGTCTTGTTTCTCTAGTTCTATCTACTGTTCAAACATTTTCATCAATGAATGGCCCATTAAAAACTATGGAAGATAAATATCAATTTTTTCCTGTTTATCCACATTGTTATGTATCGAAAGTTGTTTATCAATTTATTCAAATGAAGAAAAAAATGCAACGGAAAAAAATCTTTCCCAATGAACATGTCAAAAATCAGACTTAATATCGTCCAGTATTAATTTTCCAAATATTGAAACGTCTTCGAACATAGATTAGAAATTCTTTGAATTGTTTTCTATATAAAGGTGAAGGGAGAACGAATATAATAAAAATAAATGTGGGAGGAAAAAACGAAAGAAAATAACCGATCAATGATAACCAAAAAATGCCCGACGATTTTCTACAATCCAAAAAGAACGATACAATTAAATGTGGTATTGTAAGAACGATAACAATGAGAATACTGAAAAGAATATTTTGATGTTTTCGAATTTGTATTCGAATATGATCGGCAAATGTTTTCACACGTTGATTTTGATTCTGATGTTTTTGACGTGCTGCTATAGTGATAAGTAAAGTCATTGAAATTAAATTGATTAGCAATGGACATAAATAATGGATTTGAATGAATGCTGTTCGATATGCTTCAATCCATTTAACATAATTAACAACACACCAAGTACGATCTTCGGTTTCATCGTAGAATAATTGTAAATGTAGTAATTGTGGTGCAAATGAACCACCAACAAGAACAAATGATATCAAAATAACGAGTATAGCAATTTTTTTACTAGTTTTTTTATTAAATCTAACTCCAGTAATAAGTGCCACACAGCGTTCAACACCAACAAAAGCATTAAGCCAATTCTCGTAGTATAATAAAACTTTAAGTGTCGGTTCAATACCGAAACAATTTGCACGAAGTAAATGTTTTCGATTATTGACACCTATTGTTTGATATGTCTGAAATAGAATCCAAAATTTCATTGTAAATAAAATAACGATTAATTGTGAAACAATCGATGATGTTAACAAATAAATACCACAGCCAACTTCACGTGCTGCTTTTCTTGAAAATGTAAATATAGATACAGCACAATTGACTGTACCTATAAGAAACATGAGTAAAGTAATGACTGTACTAAATTGAATAGGAAACGGTTGTCGAGATAGTTTTATACGTGATTTAATTTCATAGCCAAGAATTTCATCGAGAGTTGAACCTAAACCTTTGGCATAGAATTGACATCGATCTCCGAAGAAACAACTTCGACATAAACAAATCTGTGCCGATGGACACATGGGATGATCTTGAAGACAATGGCCACCGTTGATACATGAATTATTTAATTGACATTGAAAGTATCGATTGGAATTAAATGGTAGACAGTTTGCATGATGATCATTTGTGCATAGACATAAATAGGCTTCGTCGACGAAACATAATAGATTATGATTCTGTTGACAAAGTAAATGAAAATGAATAATTCGTTCGTATGCTGTCAAATTTAATATATGGCTGCTAAATATTTTATTAGCAAATGGACATCTTCGTGCAGGACTGATTGAAGTTGAAATATGACTTCGAGGAGTTTGTTGAAGTACAGCTAGATAGAAATTTTGATTAGCTTTGACGAAAACTAATTGAAATGCTACTGGCATATGAAAGGTAACAGTTGATTGAAAGAGATTAAATTTACGTAAAATAATCGTTTCAATTGGTTCGCTTGTATTCGATAGAGTAAAGAAATGAGCTACTAAATATGATGGAGCAGGAATATTAACCAGAGATACATCGAGCGTTGCTTTTCGATATTGACAAAACGAACCGAAGAATTGTACGGAACATAGACAAGTATAGTTATTTCCTGGTATACTTACATCGGCTGGTATACATCGACCGTTATTTTGACAAGCATTTTTCGGACATGTCGATGTCAGAAGACAATGTCGACCGAATTCGTTCATTGGACATACACATACAGATCGATTGTTTGCTGTTGAACCAATACATAGTGAATTGGGCGAACAAGTTGAACAGTTCAAACGAATATTGCATTGAGGACCTGACCAATTCGGTAGGCAATGGCAAAAACCTTGATTTCGATTGACATAGGTTAAACATTGACCATGGTAACATGTTGTCAAACAGTTCGATGACAGTGTTAAAATGTGATTAGATAGATTCATTGAAAATCCAAGTCGATTAACTGGTAGAAAAAGAAAAGGAATAGGAAAATGCCAACTACCAATATATGTTTGTGTGCTTTTTTCGAATACATCAACACGAACATGATAATTTTTCGAAATGTTTTTTGTTTGAGTAGGAAATAATAGATAACGATTTAATTTAATACTACAAGTTTGTTGAACAACATACATAAATTGAGTGAAATCGACGATTTCTTGTTGTTCATCGGTATTATCAATTAGCATCGTTAAAATAGTGTATGTTGCACCTCTATTATTTGAATTAATTTTCAAGGATATACTAGTACGTTGACTTTGAAATTCACATCGTGAACCGTAATAACTTGGCGGACAGATGCAGGCTTGTATGTATTTGGTATCAGTTAACCATTTATGTACAAGAATTCCACGATAACAATACGATGATGATTGATAACTACTATTATGAGAAGTGATGCTATGATTGGTTGGATTGTTGATTTTAGGCCAATGATTAAATTCGACAGCATTGTTTTCGTTTAATGAAGGATAATCAGAAGAAGTGTAAACTGAGAAGTATTTTACTCGACGATTTTCTAATTCTTGTTGTGCACAAATAACTTTTTCAACATCACTAAGTTCGCGGGATGTGCTGGGATTGCATGTGAGTGGTCGGTTTCGACATACGTTTACATCTTCATCTTCACGACTGTCTAGACAGTCAACTTCTCCATTACATATTTGAGATAATGCCAAACACCCAGAGCCTTTTAAGCATTGAAATGGTACATATTTTGCCTCTATACTATGTAGCCTTCGACATATAGTTTGCTTATGTAAATTTCCCAAACATCGTGTATTTGGATCATTAACGACTGCCGAACTTAAACATGCTAATGTATAATTACTGGGAGATATGCATGGATAAGTTTGAGAAGGACATAATTGCAGGTTACAGTTTTCTTCATCACGACCATCAGCACATTGTTGAAGTCCATCACATCGAGTATACATGTTATTACAAGACCAATTACCACATCCGAATTCATCGCTACGTTTTTCTGCTTTTAAGTTGTAGAATGATTTTTCAATACCATCACAAAAAGTTTGAAATGATACTTTGTCTAGATTAAAAATTTTATTTAATAAGCACACATTATTTTTAACAATAGGAGACCAACAATCTTGTATGTTGAGACATTGAGCTCTATATCGATCGTTCAATTGGCAGCTAGTATTGTATTCTTCATCGTCTCGTTTGCCGCAATCATTTATGCTATCCTTTATACGATGTTTTGAGATGAATTTCGACGAATTCGAACACTTATATAATGATGTATGATTAATTTCGACTACTCCATTTTTGAACCAAGCACGCGGCATTGAGCAAGAGCTAAAAGTAACAATAATATATGATATGACATGTATCCACATCTGATGAAAGGGACCCGGTGGGATCGCCGGTTTAGGAGTATTGATACAACTCAAATTTTCATGAATGAATTGAGGAGTAACTGAATCACATAACTGACGATCATAGCAAACATAATCGGGTAGTAAATAATCAGATGAGTTGATTCGTAAATATAAATCTTTATAAATCAAACGGACGTGATTGGAATGTATTGGATTCACTGGAAATTGAAAAATGGAATCACACTGCTTGACAGCTAGAAAAGCGGCACTTTTGTTCATTCTCAATGTGTGACACATGCTTTCATCAATAATATAAGTAAATCCAGCGAAACATATCATAAAGACCCAACATTGATCTTTTAGATTGCCTTTAGTCGACATTGATTTTTTCAGTAGTTGATCACGACCACTTTTGCACCGTTCAAATTTTCGAACACATTCACCATCTCCACACGAAAAATAATCGCCTGTCCGCTTACAAGCGTGCTCCTCGCATTTAAACGTTGGATCACGATAACAGAAGCTAGTGTATGGAGTTTCAACTGCTCGATCCGATCGATCAAGACACTCAGTATCACCCGCACCGTCTTCCCAAAAATCTTCCGATATACATAATCCATTATGACACCGATATTCGTCTTTGCCACATTCGTTGACTTCCATATCAAAACAAAATTGCTCATCAGCACTATTATCGAAACAGTCAACATTTCCATCGCAAATCTCACGCCAATCCAAACACCATTGTTCCCCATCTCGAAGACAATTAATAAGTACATAGCAGGATATTTCAGCTGATCGACCGATGAGTTCATGAGGTGATATTCTATTGCTAAAATCGATTTCAACAATTTTCTTGAATGACATTTCTTCATCTTGAACAAATGAATATTCACATCGACTACCGAAGCGTGGTGCAGTACAGTTGTAAAAGTATTGATTTGGTGTAATTGTTGGGTTATTCAAAAAGAGTTGATATTGTTCCACTATTTCAAGTGGAATTGACCACGAGAGTAACTGTTTTGTAGAAACACTAGTTCGATGCATCTGTTCGAAATACAGTTTATTTGCATAATAACTTGAAAAGTTGACATTTATTTCAGTAAAATAATCGGTCGATCGAAAACAGAATGGAATCATTTCATCAGTCAAATGTGATAATATTTGATAAGCAAATTTTTCTTCATAAAAATGATAGTTTATGCAGTCGAATGGTAATGAACTTGCCGCATAGTTTTCATCAATAGAGTAAATATTCAATTGGCAATCAGTAATTGTCAATTGAAATAAGACAATAGAAAGAACCTGAAATACTTTTTTACCTTGTTTGAATGCCATAATTCCTTTACGGGTAACACAGATTACAGCTCAGAGAGAATCTTTTTTTCTATAAAAAATGACAGTTATAATAATGTTTCCTTTTATAGCTTAGAGGAGATAAATAAAATGGAAAAAAAATTTAAAAAAACACGTCCTTAAATACGCCTGTGATCGTATAATAATGATAACATTTAGCTACATAGAAAATATAAATAACAAAATCATTAACCAATATTGTTATTATTTATTAATTCTATCCGTGGGATGGATGTCATTAATAGATATTCGTGCTAATCGCAATTGTCATGAAAACAGACAGTTATTATTGTTTGAAATGATGTAAATAATCAATTTAACCAGAAAAAAAGAATGTATTTGCCTAAGTAAATTTTCATGCTAAATGTTGTTAGTAAAAATATTAACACTAAAAAAGCAGACAAGATAATTTTTATGCTTCTATAATTTACGCAATCATCATTCTATTCTTCAAAAAAAACACATTTGTACTATGAGTTGTATTAAAAGATAAAATAACCCAATATAAATTGTGTTATATTACAGCGAATTAGAAAATATAATATGCTTTGAATCATGAAGGCTTTCCTACAAAACTTAATATTAACAGAATCGTTTATATTATGCAATTATTAAGACAGTGTTTGGTTAATTTTATTTTTTAAATCACAAAAGAAAAAAAATATTAGAACAGTTTTAAAATATTTTCTTGATTAACAGGGTGTTTAGCTCTTAAAAACAATTTTTAAAAGCAATGACACGCATAACCAACTTCTACATCATGTAAACAATAACCGTACGTGAAGCCCTTTAATTCACAATACACTGCGCATAATATACCCACATATGGATCATCCGGATTACATGGTAAGAATGTTAAATTTCCAGTTTTTCCTTCGGTCGACGTAGCTACTAAAACGATGAAGATTTCATACATCGGTATATTCCAATTACTTACCATTAGTTGAAGTTGTATTGACTTCAGCCGATGCATGAACCAAGACAATCAAACCAATGATGAAGAAGATGAATGCTGCAAAAGATTTTGCTGAAAACATTTCGTCTATTGAAGAAATCGGTTTACGCATTATAGAGAAATTGAATTAGAAAAAACGATCTTACATGTTTTGATAAACGTATTTGTTTTGAATTTGAAGCGTTTGTAATGATGTTTGAAATCAACTGATCATTTCCATGGACTGTCTTGAGTATATATAGGGCAGGATATTGGTAGGCGTGGATGCTAGAGCTAAGCCTTTTCAGTTAATGACGGAAAACGAATTCCGTGCAAAATCTTTCCAAGCATCTGATCATGTGCAATTCCGTCATGATGATTGTTCTATTGTGATTATTGCGCACGTCAATTAAATGTCGATCACTTCTATGTAAAAAGGAAATAAGCCTGCGTAAATAGATAACATAATTCCGTGAATCATATTATGTTCTGAAAAATTTCCGACTTTGTCATATGAGAGAATAGCACCTGTTACTTACTATGACGTAGTCACAAACAAACTTTCACTTCATTCTCATTTTTCATATTGCTTAACGAAATGTCCTAGTTTTTCTTTCAGCAATTATCTCATTGCTTTCATTAACAATACAATACGTTTACATAATTTTGAACTGTTATTATTAAAACTGTCTGTTAATATCGTTACAATAGTCGTGAATCAATGGCATTTCGTCATTTTCTTTCGTTCTCCTATGTTTTCGTTACAAAGTCAATATTAATCGACTTGTTTTTATGTTTTTGTCTCAGAAATATGATGTACTCAGTTTCGAAAAAAAAACATAGCATATACGATCAATCTGATGCTAATTATGCTGGCGAAGAGCATTCATTATGAGATTCTCGAGAAACCAATACAAAAGAAATACATTCTGCTTTAGCTATAGCATGCCTATAACCCGTTTTCTATCGGAAAGAAATGTTTTTTTTTTCATTCCTGTTTATTGCTGACGACATTGCTTGGCAATTGAGAGAAGCTTTCTCATCACTTGCATAGAACGTGATAAACGAAGAATCATGCACGCTTCTTCATAGCTGCTCGAAGGATGCAAGGCTCGATACAGTTAGAGATATAATCCTTTATTGTCCAAGTTAGAATTAAATTCAATGTTCGATTGGACACAAAAGAGTTTATATTAATCCGTAACAAAACTCATTCGATATTCAATGACCTTTGTACCCAATGGAACCGGCCAATTGCCTTTGATATAACAAGTCTCAGTACAATTCTTTGAATCTCTTGAAACACTCGATAAGATTTTGTTCGTTGCCGAAATAAATTCAAGGGTGACTTGATTCGTTTTCTTTGACAGTGAAACGGATCGATCTGAATCATACTGTGTTGTTGGAAGTGTACTTGATCGAATGATGGTTTGATGTAACAAGTCATCGTTTGAACCACGATAGAGATTCGGTGAATCATTTTGAAGAATATTTTCACCGGTAGTCGTTAAACTATCAAACCCAACTTCATTAAGTAACACAGACGGTGTTCCACTAAAATAGCCACTACCTGTAGGATCGGCAGTGCTCCCTGTAGGATCGGCAGTGCTCCCTGTAATATCATAACAATTCGATATTGTTGTTGCAACTATAGTGATGAAATATGTTTTAAGACAAAGATAAATTCAATGATTTACTGATTTCTGAT
>ERZ778023.3173-NODE-3173-length-16996-cov-5.359719_pt1 | contig 16996 bp, 13 predicted proteins | sample MGYA00375753_ERZ778023 | MGnify/ENA primary metagenome ERZ778023 (study PRJEB29350, sample SAMN05389822) | bioreactor metagenome | isolation source: Ammonium sulfate bioreactor | place: South Africa: University of Cape Town | collected 2014-04-04 ... | reverse complement strand
ATGCGCCGGCGCTTTCCCGACCTTGACGTGGTGTTCATCGAATCCGGCGGCGACAATCTGGCCGCAACCTTTTCGCCCGATCTCGCCGACATCACGCTCTATGTCATCGACGTCGCGGCCGGCGAGAAAATTCCGCGCAAAGGCGGCCCCGGCATCACGCGCTCGGACCTGCTGATCATTAACAAGATGGATCTTGCGCCTTATGTCGGCGCAAATCTCGATGTTATGCGTGCAGATGCGCTTGCGCAGCGCGGAGCAAGACCTTTCGTGTTCACCGACATGCGCCGCCGTATCGGATTGGACGATGTGATTTCCTTCATCGAGGTGTTCTTTCCCGCGGAATAGATGTTTGATCCCAGATTTTGATGGGGCATCCTTGTCTACCGAATCGAAGGATGCGCTATGGGCTAGGTTCTTCATGGGAGCGCCACGACGACAGAGGCGGTTCGTCGAGCGATACAGCATAGTCAAGCGAGCTTGAGGACGCTGGCAAAGCGTTACGGGATCAACCAGAAGACCGTCGCCAAATGGAAGAAGCGGACTTCGGTGGCCGACCTCCCTACCGGCCCCAGGCAGGCAAGATCGACGGTGCTGTCCGTGGAAGAAGAGGCGGTTATCGTAGCCTTCCGGCGCTACACGCTATTGCCGCTCGATGATTGCCTCTATGCGCTACAACCGACGATCCCAAATCTGACACGCTCATCATTGCATCGCTGCCTGCAGCGCCATGGGATCGGTCGATTGGCGGATGTCGAAGGCGACAAACCAGCGAAGAAGAAGTTCAAGAGCTATCCGATCGGCTACTTCCACATCGACATTGCCGAAGTGCGAACCGAGCAGGGTAAGCTCCACATGTTCGTGGCGATCGACCGCACCTCCAAGTTTGCCTACGTCGAACTGCATGAAAGGGCCACCACCACTATATCGAGAGACTTCCTGCGGCGCCTGATCGCAGCCGTTCCCTATAAGATCCATACAGTGCTCACTGACAACGGCATCCAGTTTACGACGCCCGGTGCCGGCGGCTCGGCCGTGCCGTTGATCAAAGAGGCCATCGCAAACGGCGAACTCTTCTGGGCCCACGCATTCGAACACGCCTGCGCCAGAAACGACATCGATCACCGCACCACCAAGGCGAAGCACCCGTGGACGAACGGCCAGGTCGAACGAATGAACCGGACCATCAAGGATGGCAACCGTCAGGCGCTTCTACTATGAGAGCCACGACCAACTCCGCCAGCATCTCGCCGACTTCGTCTCGGCCTACAACTTTGGCCGCAGGCTCAAAACCCTCAAGGGTCTCACGCCCTACGAGTTCATTTGCAAAGCTTGGGCTTCGAGCCCCGAACGCTTCTCTCTCAACCCGCTCCAGCAAATGCCGGGACTAAACATCTAGCCGACTCGCGTGGACATCGATTGGCAATTGGCGATGGTCGCTTTAATTTGGTCGGCCGTCACTGGTCGACCAAACAGGTAGCCCTGAACTTCGGTGCACCCTTCGTTTCGAACAAGATCAAATTGCTCTGGCGTTTCTACTCCCTCCGCAGTCGTTACCATCCCCAAGCTCTTTCCGATGCCCGCGATGGCCCGAATGAACGCTCCACACTCATCCGCCTGCAGTGAAGAGTCTTTGACAAACGAGCGATCTATCTTGATCTTGTCGAACGCGTACTTCCGCAGGTAACCAAAACTCGAATAGCCCATGCCGAAGTCGTCGATTGCGATAGTGATGCCGAGCGCGCGAAGCGACCGCAACAGACTTGCGGCCTTTTCACTCGCTTCGAGCAGAACGGACTCGGTTAACTCAAGCTCTAACCGCTGCGGCGAAAGGCCGGAGACGGCAAGGGCCCGAATCACGGTGTTCAACAGGTCCGACCGCTTAAACTGCACCGGCGATAAATTGACCGAAACCCGAATATCGGCCGGCCATTGCATTGCTTCGACACAAGCCGTGCAAAGCACCCATTCACCCAAGGGAACAATCAATCCCGTCTCTTCAGCGACGCTGATGAAGTCGCTAGGCATGATCAGCCCCTTATCGGGGTGATGCCACCTCAGCAGCGCCTCGCAGGAGGTTACGCCTTCCGTTTCCGTGTTGACCACCGGCTGATACATTAGCTCGAACTGTCCTTCTGCGATCGCCTTGGCTATATCTTGCTCGAGCGCATGCCGGGCTCTTTGAGACGTCTCCATTCCAGCCTCGAAGAACTGGAACGTACCTCTCCCGTCGTCCTTCGCCTCGTACAACGCGAGATCGGCCCTCTTGAGAAGATCTTCCGGAGCGATACCGTGGTCCGGTGCAAGAGCGAGCCCTAAGCTCGCACCCACGATGATCTCCTGGCCATCTATGTCATAAGGGTCTGAGACTGACTGGACCAGAATACTGGACAAAGCAGCCGCCTGTTCAGCATTCCCGATACCAGCGGCCACGATCACAAATTCATCTCCGCCGAGCCTTGCGACGGTGTCCTTAGGTCCGACGCGTGCGAGCAGCCTGTCCGTCACAAGTCGCAATAACGTGTCGCCGGTTGCGTGGCCCCAAGTGTCGTTCACGCCCTTAAATCCGTCCAGGTCGAGGCAAATCACCGCCAGTTGCGAGCCGTATTGTAGACAGTCGAGGTCGCGCTGCAGGTTGCGACGTAACAACAATCGGTTCGGAAGGCCCGTCAGGGCGTCGTGGTGAGCCATGTAGCTGATTTGCGCTTCGGCCCGCTTTTGCTCGGTCACGTCCTGATAGGTTGCGATCCAACTGCCATCAGCCATCGAACGATAGATCACGCTCATAGTCCTCGCGCCGCTGAGCTGACGCTCGACCATGAGTTCCTTACCAGCGGCGAGCTCAGTCGCTGTAGTCGCATAAAGTTCCTCCACCGAGGCAAAGTCCGGGTGATTACCCAATTCGAAGCTGTGGGTCATCACCTCCCGAAGCGACGTGCCGGACTTTACCATATCGGCGGAGAAGCCATAAATTTCCAGAAATCGCTCGTTGCACACGATAACGCGCAGATCACTGTCCCACATGCAAAGGCCATGGGACATGTTGTTCAAAGCCATGTTGAAAAGTAGATTCTGCTTCTCCAGCCGAGCATTTGCCAGTTTGAGTTCGGCCAGCACGTTTGCGAGTTTTTCTTTCGCCTCGATTTCCGCCGTCACATTTGTGCCAACGCCGCGATAACCCGCAAACTCTCCGTCAGGTCCGAATACAGGTTGTCCGCTGACACGGAGCCACACCATGTAACCGTCCTTGTGGCGGTACGGATAAGTCAGGTCCCGGAAAGATCGTCGCGCCGAGAGGTCTGCTAGATGGGCCTGCCACAGCTCCTTATCTTCCGCGTTCTGAGCAATCTCTAAACGACTTCTTCCGATCTCACGCTCCGGAGAGTACCCAAACACCTCTTGCCAGCGACTGGAAAAATAAGTGAACCTGAGATTGGCATCCATTTCCCAGAACCAATCGCAAGACACCTGCGCGAAGTCTTCCAGTAGGCGTGTCATGAACTGCTGCTCCCCAGCCTTCCCAATACGATATTCAGCCGTCGCTTTGAGCCGCTTAATTGTGCAACGGTTTTTTGTGCTTTGCTTAATCAATGGTTGATTCTGGCGGGCTTTCGCAAAATCACCGATGCTCGACGAGCGATGATCTGCATCTTTCTCGACGCCGCAAACCACCCCCTGAGGATCCACGACAGCGCCGCGATCGTCCTTGATCATCTCATCGAGATCGTATTTCAGCGGCACGACGAGCCACATCAGCAGCTTGCGCGCGAGCTTGCTGAGGTCCAGCAGGGAGGCGCCGATCGGCGTCAGAATTTTATTGTACCAGGTCGCGCTGCTGAGACGCCGTATCCAACTCGTACAAGACCCCGCGAATATCGAACAGGCCGCGCTGGGAACAGGCGCCGTCGTCAACGTCTGATGGAGAAACTTCACTCCCATGATCATGCGCTGGATATCGCGCGGATCGGAAAGCAGGTTGAACGCAACAATCGGCTCGTCGCCGGACATCCGACTGGTCGCACGCAGGGTGCATTCCCTGCCCATCGTCGCCGCGTTGAAGCCGTGGTTCGAGGAACAGCTCTCGATGATTTCCAGCGGCTCGGCGCTCGCCAAGGACATCCGCTACGCGTTCACTCACTGTCAGGGGCTGACGCGCTTCCTCGATGACGGCGTCTCGAACTCGACACCAATCCGGTCGAAAACGCCATCCGGCCGATCTGCCTGACCCGAAAAAATGCGATCTTCGCAGGCCATGAGATCGGAGCAGAAAACTGGACCTTGTTGGCCTCGATCGTGGCTATCTGCAAGCCCAACGATGTCAATCCCGTCGCCTACATCGCCGAAACTCGAGGCAATCATCGCCGGCCATCCGCAAAGCAAAGTCGACGACCTCATGCCATGGCGATTCCGCAAAACGTCAAGTCATCATCAATAGAGTACCGAACGAGCGCTTACGGCTGATGTGAATTCGGAGGCAAAGAACATGCGGCGCAATCTGTGCCGGCTCAGCGCATGCTGGCCAGATGTGCCATTACCATTGATACCGCACCACGCCTCTGCCTGCGTAGCCACTCGTCACGTTCGAGAACGTCCCCTCGAAGGTAACGCCGACCGACCAGCCGTTCAGGCATTTCACCTCGGCGGATGCGGTGATGAACGCGGAGTCAGGTGCCTGCGCTGCGCCGTTGACCGTGAAGCTCGTGCCGGGAAGTGACTGGAATGCGGCGGCGATCGATCGGTCGGGATTGTAGTCATGTGCCCAAGCAAACCGGCCGCGTAGTGTCAGGATGCCCTTCGGGAGGGCAAAGGATTTGTCGGACCGGATGCCCAACTCACTCCGGGTATCGGTGACGCTCCGCCCACCATAGGCCAGCGCGAAGGCGCTCGTGCCCGACAGCGCCCGTTCGGCATAGGCCGGCAAATCGAAGGTCGTGAGCTGGGCCGCCGCGTAGGGCGTGATACCGAGGTTACCCGTCGCAGGCACCGCAAAACGGTAACCGCCTTCGATTCGCCCCGAATAGGCATTGGCGTTGAACTTGGCCTGCAAATGATCGAGCGCCGCAACCGTGACATAACGATTGGTGGTGACGTCCTGCCAGCCATAGGCAAGCGCCGCGGAGACATAGGCCCGGCCGTCCGAGTGACGCAGATAGATGCCAGCCTGGAACAGGTCGGAGCGACCGGTGCCCAGACCGTTCACGCCGAACCCGGCGCCGCCGCCGGCCAGCGCGAAGCCCGCCAGCGTGCGCGGCGCAGACTGATAGTCGGCTCCAACCGCCATACCATAGAGACGGCTGGTGGCGTCGTTCGATCCCACGATCGTATTGCCATTTGTCGTCTGCGAGCCGCCGAACGCCGCGCCCCACACACTCCAGCGCGGCTCGAAGGCTCGCGGCGGCGCCTTGGCGAACATCGCAAACGCATCATCGGTCCGTTTGCGCGCGTCAGCACCCTCTCCTTCTTCGGTATAGACGCTCGCGCTGTAGGCCGGCTCGGCTCCGCCTCCGGCGCGCGACATAAACGGATCGGTGAGCAGGTCCATGAACTGACTCATCGCATCGAACGTGACCTGCTGCGATCCGGTGGCGAGTTCGCCCGACGCCTGCGTCAATCCGGCGGCGCTCAGCATGCCATACACCATCGGAATGCCGCCGTTGGCATTGAAGCTGTTCATCATGGCATTGTCGACGGCCTGCTGGTTGCCGGACATCCTTCCGCCGGAGCCGGTTGACGCGCCCGCGCCAGAACCGGTCGAAGACCCCTGCATCAAATCCAGCGACACGTTGAGATAAGCGTGGGTCGCGTCGTAACTGAGGTTGGTCCGGAAGCCAGACGGCAAATTGATATTAACCACGCCCGGTGCAAACGTGCCCGACACGCCGCCGCCGGCTGTAAGGATGCTGTAAAGTCTGTTGACGTAGCTCCCGCCACCGAAAACCGCATTGACCGTGGCGCCGCCCAGCGTCGCGCTGCCCGTCACATTGATCGATGACGATACCGAGGAAGCGACCGCGACGCGATAGATGGCAGCTGACTGAAAAGCGAGATTGCCGGTGATGGTGAGCACCCCGGCCGGGTTGGCCGCATTGCCCGGCGCCAGCGTTCCCCCCGCCATGATCGTGGTCGTGGCCGGATCGACGATGCCGATGCCGCTCAACGTCGCTCCTTCGTTGACTGTGACCCGCGACGACGCAGCAATCGAACCGTTCACTTCCAACGTCCCGGCATCGATGTTGGTCGCGCCCGTATAACTGTTCGTGCCGGTCAGAATCGTTGTGCCGCTGCCGGTCTGCTCAACCGCGCCGTGGCCTGAGATGCTGCCGGCAAAGGTCAGCGCATCGGAACGGTTGAAAGCGAGCACGCCGTCATTGACGACATCACCGACGATCGCCCCGGTCGTGCCGCCGTTGCCGAGTTGCAAGGTACCGGCCGAAATGGTTGTACCGCCCGTATAGCTATTGGTTCCGGTCAGGATCAATGTGCCCATCCCGGCCTTGGTCAATGACGTGCCGTGCCAGCCGGTTGCGGGATTCGCCGATTGATTGGTGAGCACCGCGCCGACCGTGAACGTGTCGGACGCATTGGTCAACGTGAAAGTACCATGCGCCAGATTGTTGTTGGCCATCCAGCTCAGGCCATAGGTGGCAAGGTATTGCAGATTATCGGCCGACTTGTGGGTCGACACGGTGAGATAGTCCACGGTCCCATTGAAGCCGCCCACGGTCACCATACCGAAATCACCGATGATGCCGGAACGAGTGTCGATCAACGCCGTGTCGAGCTGACTCGCATCGTTGATACCACTGATGTTGAAGGCAACGCCGTTACCGATGGCAACCTTGCCCGCGGAGAGTAGCGGGCTGTTTGATCCCGCGGCAATCGTAAAGGCAGTGTTGTCAGCGAACGTCACGTCGTGCGCAACATTCACCGTGGCCGGCGCCACGATAGCGAGGGTACCTCCTGCGACGGTCAGGTTGCCACTGCCGAACCCGCTGCCGGAGCCGCCCGTGCCACCGCCGAGTCCGCCGCCGGGACCACCCGCGCCGCCAGCGCCACCGCCGAGTCCGCCGCCGGGACCACCCGTGCCACCAGTGCCGCCCCCAAGTCCGCTACCGGAACCACCCGTGCCGCCAGTGCCACCGCCAAGCCCGCCGCCGGAACCACCCGTGCCGCCAGTGCCGCCCCCAAGCCCACCACCGGAGCCACCCGTCCCGCCGCCGGCGCTGCCCGTGCCAGCGGCGGAGCCCGCGAATTGCAGCGTGCCGGCAACGATCGTAGTGTCGCCGGTGTAATTGTTTGCCCCGGTCAGGATCGTCGTTCCCGAGCCGATTTGGCGCACGCCACCGCTGCCTGAGATGTTACCCGCAAATGCCAGTGTATTCGACCGATTGAAGGCGAGCACGCCGTTGTCGACGACATCGCCGGCGATCGAACCGGAAGTGCCGCCGTTCCCGAGTTGCAGCGTTCCGGCCGAGATCGTTGTCCCGCCCGTGTAGATGTTGGTGTTCGTCAATGTCAGTGAGCCTGCGCCCATCTTCCTGAGGTCGCCGCTCCCACCGATCACGCCACCAAGGATCGCACTGTTGCCATTCGTATCGAGTGAACCGCCGCCGGCGTTCAGCGTCACCTGCCGATTGCTGTTAAAATCTGCCAGAAATTGCAGGGCGCCACCGTTGAAGGTGAGCGGGCCTGACAAGACATTGCCGAGATTACCATTGGAGGAGATGGCGAGCGTGCCCTGATCGATTGTCCAGGGTGTAAACGCCGGTGTCGTTCCGGTCAGCGTCCAGGTGCCGGTTCCGGTCTTCACGAAAGTGGAGAAACCCGTGTACTGCGATCCGATGAGAGACACATCAAAGGTGGCGGCGGCCGCGCCGCCGAGCCGCAATGTATCGTTGTTGGCACCCACCACATTGCCGGTGATAAGCGAACCGGCCTGCAATTCGAGCACGTTGCTGCCGCCGGCGAAGTAAATGGCATTGGCTCGCGTCGAGCCGTCACCAGCAAGTCCCCCCGTGATGGAGCCGCTGTTGATGATCGACAGGTTCGCGCCGGCAATGCCGATGCCACCCAATCCGGAAAGGCCGGACGAGAGCCCGCCATAGCCGCCGGCACCACCCTTGCCACCGGCGATACTGCCGGAATTGACCAGCGTTCCGCCGTCGCCAGTAAAAACGACGCCGCTGCCGCCATTGCCGCCGAAACCTCCGACGTCAAATATGCCGAAGCCGCCCTGGCCGCCGCTGCCGCCCCTGACCGCCCCGGTGTTGGCATAGGTAAGACCGCTGCCGTCGACAACGACACCATAGCCGCCGCCACCGCCACCACCTCCCCCGCCGGGAGCCGAGATCATGACATTGCCGCCGTGACCTCCGTCGCCGCCGGAGACGGCGGCGGAATTGCTGGTCGACGTCGTGATCACTGCGCCATGTGCGCCGCCCCCGCCGCCGCCGCCACCGCCGATGGAGAAGAAATCGGCGCCGGGACTACCGCCGGAGGCAGGGTTGCTTCCGCCAGCGCCGCCGATCGCGACGTCACCGTCACCACCGCTGCCGCCAGTCACGCCCGCGCCGCCACCGCCACCGCCACCGCAACCGGTCGCGGGACCACCGGCCCCGCCAGCGCCGGTCGCCGAGCTAGTACCGCCGCCGCCGCCCGTGCCGGTGAAGCTTCCGCTACTGCAACTTCCCCCACCGCCACCACCCGCAGCCAACGCACGAGGGGCTGGCAATACGATACAGCACGCGACGAGCAGGGGGCCAATGAAGGCGGACAGCCGAGGCCTCGCGCTCAGGATAGTTTCTTGTCCCAGCATTTCATCCCTCTCCCGCTGCCGCACACCAACGAACTCATCCCGGATCGGGTGACCGATCCGGGTGCCCATGTCGGCTTGCAGCAGGCCGGGAGCCCGCTTGAAACATCAAGAATCTTGGGGTTTTTGCGGCTCGGGGACAGTGCCTGTCTGGCTAACGAGTCGTTAGCTTTTGCGTAAAGCGGCGGGCAAAGCCTCAGGCGAAGGCGCGCTTTCAATATCGTTGTCGTGCGGCCAACGATAGCGCCGCGCAGCTTCGACGGCTGCCGCAACCGCCGGGCTATGCGGACGGCCGGCGACCGTTGCCAGGCTGATTTGTCGATAGACCTTCGGGTCAATCAGCGGGCGCATTTCGAGGCCTGGCAACAACGGCGAATTCTCAGGCATCACGGCGCAACCAAGGCCGGCACGAACCAGCGACTGGATCCAGTCCTCACGCTCGCCGACATAGCGGACATTGACCGCATTGTAAGGCTTCGCGACGCCGAGCCGCGCCAGGTTCGAAGGAAATTCGCAGTGCAGGCGTTTAACGTAACTCTCGCCCTCGAGTTCGCGCATCGGCACCGCGTTCATTTGCTCGAAGCGATGGCCGGGAGCGAAGGAGATGTAGAACATCTCCCGAAACAGCCGCGTCATGCGGATACGTTCGTCGAGTTCGGGTGAACTGGTCAAAGCGATGTCGATTTCACCGCCGAGTAGCGCGCCTTCCAGTTCCTCGCAATTGGCTTCCCATATATGCAGTTCGAGTTCCGGCGCACGATCCCGCAAGGTCGTGAGATAGCCGGTCAACACGCCAGCGCCTATCGACGCGAAGATGCCAAATCTCAGTCGTGAGCCCGCGAGCCGGGTATAGTCGCTGGCCTCGCGTTTCGCGGCATCGGCGGCACGGCTCATAACAGCGAAATGTTCGAGCATCAGCCGGCCGAGATCGGTCAGGTGTGTGAGATTGCGTTCGCGCCGGAAAAGCTGCCCGCCAAGTTCTTCCTCCAGTTGCCGGATCGCACGGCTGAGCGAGGGGACGCTGACGCCGCACCGCTCCGCCGCGCGCGTGAAGTTCAGCGTCTCCCCCGCTTTGAGGAAGTAGCGGATCTGGTGCATTTCCATGATGAACGCCCAATCAGCCCCGAGACAGGATCGGTCAATGTAAACTACATCGATGCGCGCATCACCAGGGCAACCGTATTCACTGAAGGCATCAAGTCACCGAATCCGAAAGCCGAAAACGGCGGTATTAGGTAGCAAACGCCACCAAGGCGCAGATAACATATTGATTTTGCGGCAGATTGCGCTCTTGAAGTTTGATCGAACCCCATCCCTCCGGATTCTCATGCTATCCATTCAAGCTCGATCACCAGCTGAAAAATTCGTCTTGCAGGGTCAACTCAAAGAAACGCCGTTGACCCTCTCAGTCGTTGGCTTCGACATTTCGTTGGCATCTCCGGCGCAATCCTGCGTGCTCAGGCATCTCCAGGCAACTGCGCCTTGAACGGGAGTTCGGATCCTTCGGCATCAATTCGATCGTCTGGCTGGAAGGCGACCCTGCCGAGCCGCTTACGAACGGCCATGTCGATGGATACGTCCTGATGACGTCTCCCGGTCGCGTACTCGTCGAGAGGGTGCGAGACCCCGATGTCAAAGCTCCGTTCCGCGCTGGCGATGATCGATCTGTTGCGCATGACTCCGAATGTCGACTTCTGGTTCTTCGCCTGGTCGCGCGTGATCCTCGGCGTCGGATTGCCATTGATCTTCATTCCGATCACCGGGGCATCCTACGACGGCATTCCACTGTCGAAGACCGATCAGGCCTCTGCGCTGATCAATCTGGCTCGCAATTTCGGCGGATCGATCGGCGTTTCGCTCAGCCAGACCATGCTGGCGCAGCGCGAGCAGTTTCATCAAAGCCGCCTCGTCGAGCACATCGGCACCTGGAATCCGGTCTATAACGACATGCTCGCCCATGTGCAGGCGTATCTGAAGACCCAAAGCGCCACCGGAAATACATCAGGATCGAGCATCGCGATGATCGGGCAGCTTCTGCAAGGACAGGTGGTGTTGCTGGCCTATATCGATGTGTTTGTAATGCTCGCCGCGCTCGCCGGATTGATGATCCCGCTCGCGCTCTCGCTGCGCAGAGTGAAACGCGGCGGTTCAACGCCGACACATCAAGGGCGCCGAGGCTCGGAGTTATCGACAAACGTAACCGGGGTGCCTTTCGCAACCCTCGCCGCGACGCGCTGAGCATCCCAGTTGGTCAGACGCACGCAGCCGTGCGATTCCGCTTTCGAGACCTTTTCAGGCGACGGCGTTCCGTGAATGCCATAGCCATCGGCAGAGAGATTGATCCAAACGGTACCGACCGGACTATTGGGGCCCGGCTTGATCGTAAACGGTTTGCGTGCATGAACGCCCTTGAAGTGATAGGTCGGATTGTAACGGTAGGTTGGATTCTGGTTGATCGCAGTCACTTTTAGTGTCCCGGTCGGAGACGGCTTTTCCTCACTCCCCACGGTGGCCGGATAGAATCCGATCAGCGAACCTGATTGATCGAGAAGCTTCACGGTCTGCCGGCTCTTGTCGATCTCGACGCGATTGGCTTTTGTAACTGCGGCGGCATAGCTGTCGCCGGTATCAATCGCGACGATCGTATCGCCCGGACGATTGAAGTGTTGACCCGGATTAAGGGCCGCCAGCAGCCCTTCGCTCATATGAAATTTCTCGGCCAATGCTTCGCGAGGGCTGGTGAAGCTCAACTTCGGGATACCCTTCATATCCTCCATCTTGGCCGGAAGCTTCTTCAGGAATGGGCCTGCGACATCCTTGTCGGTCATCGTATAGTTTTTGGTCACCGGTCGATCATCCGCTCGCAGCACCTGCCAGAGTTCGTCCGTCAGCACGTCAGAACTCGGCAATTGCCGAGACTCCGCAAAGGCCCGGAGCGCTTTCCTGGCATTTTCACCGAATTTTCCGTCGATCTCGCCGGGCGAGAAATGCGCGCGATCAAGCAGAACTTGTACCCGAATGCCAAGCGGCGTCTGCTTATCGCTTTGTGTGAGTTTTCCGGACGGCTCGGCTGCGTCAATCGCAGCCTGATTCAACGCGGCGCCCAACGCAGGACTGACGACGAGCAAGGTCGCCATTGCGAGCATGATCTTTGTTGCATTTCCACGTGACACCCAATCCTCCGGCCACGCTGCCAACAAGTATTCTTGACCATACGATGCGCCAAAAAAAGCGCTCGCGATCACTGCATCACTGCAGTTGCTCTCTCTATTGACGACAAGTCCGTTCTGTCTTGATGAACGGGAGATAGCGGCAATGGTTCCACGTTTTAGCCAGCCTGACTTGCCTTGTTTGAGAGGCCCGGCCGCCGCCAGGCTGGCACCTCAATCCCTGGAACAAACTGAGCCATCGATGGGCAGATGGAACAAGCTCGGCTGATACCTGTTGTTTCGTGGCGAGTTTCGCATGCGTTACCAATCTGGATGGGCGCAGTGACCTCCACGAACATGAGCACGCCTCTGAGCAATCTTCGCGCGACGGTCATTATCATCGTCGTCGCCTTTCATTCCGTCCTCGCCTATCTCGCTTCGCAGCCTCTCCATCCGTTTCCATTCGATGCTGCGCCGTATCGCTGGATCGCATTCCCGATCATCGACAAAGAGCGATGGTTCGGCTTCGATCTGTTCTGTGCCTGGCAGGACATCAGCCTGATGTCGCTCATGTTCTTTCTGGCGGGATTGTTCGCACCTGCGAGCCTCACCAGAAAGGGAAGCCTCGTCTATCTGAAGGATCGCTGGTGGAGAATCGCCGTACCGTTCCTGATTGCCGTCGCGATCCTCAGCCCGCTCGCCTACTTTGCCTCATACCGCGCCACAGCCGCCGACCCATCGATGACTGCCTTCTGGCAACATTGGCGGGCACTGCCGATGTGGCCGTCGGGCCCTCAATGGTTTCTGTGGCAGCTCTTTCTGCTCAACGCGCTTGCCGCCGTCCTTTACGCGATTGCACCGCGTTCGCTCGCGGCTCTCGCTCGATTTGCCGGGCGCTTCGATGATCGCCCGCTCAGCCTCGTTGCCGGCCTGGTCGTTGCGTCATTCGCTGCCTACGTGCCGCTCGCAATGGCCTTCTCGGCATGGGACTGGACCTATCTCGGCCCCTTCTCCTTCCAACTCAGCCGGCCACTCCACTACACCGTGTATTTCTTCGCGGGCTTTGCGATTGGCGGCTACGGATACGATCACGGCGTTCTCCGCTACGACGGCCCGCTGGTCCGGCGATGGCCGCTTCTCCTTACGGCGGCAATCGTCAGCTTCGGAGCCTGGGGAGGCCTCACATTCCTCACGCTGCCCGACTGGAATGCAAGTCCCGTCGCGTATCGACTGCTGGCGGCCAGCGCGTTTCCCATTGCCTGCGCGAGCGGCGTGCTGTGCCTGCTTGCCGTATCGCTTCGGTTGATGCGGCGCCACGATCGCATTCTCGATAGCCTCTCCGTCCACGCCTACGGTATCTACCTCGTCCACTACTGCATCGTGTTGTGGCTCCAATACGCGCTGCTCAAATTCGATCTGAATGCGATCGGCAAAGCGACCATCGTTTTCACTTGCGCGCTGGCCCTGAGCTGGGCCGTAAACGCCGCGGTTGCCGTAATCGGCTCACGTCAAGCCTGGATCACAGCCAGGCAAGCGATCGCACATTGGCCGCGATGAGGACACGATGATGTCGCTGACATTCACCCTTGCCTCTCGCAACCTGTTGCACGACCGCCTGCGACTGGCGGCAACATTGGTCGGCGTGGTTTTCTCGGTCGTCCTTGTGATGATCCAGATGGGACTCTTCCTGGGATTCGGCCGGATGGTCACGACCATGATCGATCATACTTCGGCCGATGTCTGGATCGTGCCGAAGGGCGCAAAATCTTTCGAAGATCCGTCCATGCTGGATCTGAAGTTGCGCGACAAGGCGGCCTCTGTCGAAGGGGTCGCTTTGGCTGTGCCGATGATCGTCGGCTTCTCCGACTGGCGGCTCGACAATGGCGAATTGACGCCGGTCTTCGTCGTCGGCGCCGACTTGCGCGATCACATGCTGCAGCCATGGAATGTGGTCGAGGGACGTATCGATGCGCTGTCCCAGAACGGGGCCGTTGCGATCGATCGCTCCTACTTTGATCGGCTGGGCGCTGCTGGAATCGGATCAACTGCCGAGATCAGGGGACGCCGGGTGAAGGTGGTTGCGCTGACGGACGGCATTCGATCCTTCACCACGACGCCTTACATCTTCGTCAATCTGAAGCGCGCGCATCTCTATACCGGTGCATCTTCAGCGCGCGCGAGCAGTATTGCCGTCCGGTTGAAACCCAACACGGACCGCGAGAACGTCATCCGGGCTCTTCGCGCGCAGGTCGGCGAGGCCGAGGTTCTGAGCAGCGCCGAATTCCGCAGCCGCAGCCGTTCATTCTGGCTGTTTGGGACCGGCGCCGGCGCAGCCCTGTTCGCCGGCGCCCTGCTCGGCGTCATCGTCGGTACCGTCATCGTGGCCCAAACGCTCTATTCCAGCACCAAGGATCATCTGAGCGAATTTGCCACCCTGCGCGCGATGGGATCGTCGAACCGTTACATTTATAGTGTCATCATCTACCAGGCGCTTCTCAATGCAGTGGTCGGCTTCGTTCTTGCAGCGGCGATCGGCGCCGTCGTTGTTCAGTGGACGGCGAAGAGCGCGTTGCCCATCGTCATCACGCCCTGGCTGATCGCTGCGCTCCTCGCGTTAACGGTGACGATGTGCGTGGCCTCCGGTCTTGGAGCGATCTTCCGCGTGATCCGCACCGATCCAGCCACGGTGTTCATGCGATGAAAGACGCTGTCATCGAAGCCCATGAGATCAGGAAGACGCTCGGAAGAGGAGCCGGCGAGGTGCACGCCGTGCGCGGCATCGACCTGACGCTCCGCTGCGGAGAACTGACGCTCCTGATGGGACCTTCCGGCAGCGGCAAGACAACGCTGCTTCTGATTCTCGGCTGCATGCTGGCACCGACCTCCGGCCACGTCACCGTATGCGGTATCTCCACGTCAGATGCCGACAAGGAGCAGTTGGCGAGGATCCGGCGCCAACATATCGGCTTCGTATTCCAGTCCTATAACCTGTTTCCCACATTGACCGCTGCGCAGAATGTTCAGCTCGCGCTCGATATTCGTGGCGAGCACGGCAGGCAAGCCGCCAATGAGGCGCGCGATGCCCTCAAGCTGGTCGGACTCGAGAAAAAAGCCGATACCCTGCCGGCAGAACTCAGCGGCGGCGAACAGCAGCGCGTTGCAATCGGACGCGCCTTCGTGGCCAGTCCTTCCGTCATTCTCGCGGATGAGCCAACGGCCGCACTCGACAGCGATAACGGACGGACGATCATGCGCATCCTTGCCGACGCCGCTCACGAACGGCAGTGCGCCGTGCTGGTCGTCACGCATGATCCGCGCGTCGTACCGTTTGCAGATTGTATCATCAAGATCGAGGATGGTCTTCTCGTCCGCGACGAGGCAAGCACATCGGGACGTTTACGAGTCCCCAAGGAAGCGGCATCCGGGTTCTAGGGCGAGCCGATCCGTCATGAGCTGCGCGCTGAAATTCTTCGACTGGGGCTTCGCCTGTTTCTCAAACAGCACAATCAGCCGTTTGATGTGCAGACCTGGCGCAACGATATGAGGAGCATGGAAAGGTGGGTACCGCGGCCTCCCCGCGGGACCGAAACCATGGTCGTCAATATGGGTGGCATCGGGTTCTGGCGGATCCGCACGCAAGCATCCCGCCCCGAACGCCACCTCCTCTATCTGCATGGCGGCGCCTATATCGACGCCCAGAGGACGCATGTGTGGGCGCCCGAATGTCGGCTGGCACCGGAGCATCCCTGCCGCACTTGAAGATGCCTTTGATGCCTACAACTGGATACTCGGTCAAACCACGGAAGGCCGAAAATTGTTCGTCATTGTCCTGCCGGAGGCCCATGCGGAAATCGCCCACATTCGCGATTTAGCCGAGCTCGAAAATGGCGGGCGCGATGCCACAATGGGCCGCCACGATGCGTCCAGCGTCCGGGCGGGCCGTTCCGGTGAATCCTGAGCAGGCGGAGAACGACAACTCGTATGGCTCGGCCCTCCACGTGGTGGAACTGGCGAAATGCCAGCGTGTTGATAGCGCATGAAAATCCGACGCGTTGTTTCGTTGGTCATACGCCCGGCCCTGGCGGCGGGATTGATTACGCTGGGGCTGTCGCAGCTATCTGCCGCCGCTCAAGATGGCTCAGTTCTGACCTATCATGGTGACAACAGCCGAAGCGGTCAGTACATCGTTCCGGCACTATCCTGGGAAAAGGCTAGATCGATTCAGTTGGACGGCACTTTCAACGCTCGCGTCGAGGGTTCCGTATACGCCCAGCCGCTTTACTGGCGCCCTCCTGGCACGACCTCGGGGGTGCTATTCGTGGCCACCGAAGACGATGTCGTACAGGCATTTGACGCGACGACCGGTAAGGAGTTGTGGAAGCGCGTCGTCGGGCGTCCGGTGCGGCGCTCGTCGCTGCCATGCGGGAATATCGATCCGCTTGGTATCACCGGCACACCGGCGATCGACCCTGCAACTCAAGCCATCTATTTCGATGCTGCCGTAATGAGAGAAGACGGCCCCCGCCACCAGGTGTTCGCGCTTTCGACCAAGGATGGCAGCGTACTCCCAGGCTGGCCGATTGACGTGGCCGATGCTCTGCGAAAAGCAGGACAGCATTTCGATCCGAGCGTACAGAATCAGCGTGCTGCGCTCACGATTCTGGATGGCACCGTCTACATCGCCTTCAGCGGTCATTTTGGTGATTGCGGAAATTTCCATGGCTGGGTGATAGGAATTTCCCTTCACGATTCCGGCACGCTGGTCAGCTTTCGGACGCGCGCACGCGGAGGCGGCATCTGGGCACCGGGCGGCCTGAGCGTTGCAGCGCATGACATCTACTTCGCCACCGGGAATACATTTGGCGCCTCGACTTGGCGCGACGGCGAAGCCGTTTTCCATCTCGCACCGGACCTACGCCGCAACGACGATAAGAGGACCTATTTTGCGCCGTCGGATTGGAAAGCGCTCGATGCTCGCGATGCGGATCTCGGAGGCACCAATCCGCTCACCATCAACGTTGGCAGCGCAAATAACAGC
>ERZ778023.3161-NODE-3161-length-17074-cov-5.886480_pt1 | contig 17074 bp, 18 predicted proteins | sample MGYA00375753_ERZ778023 | MGnify/ENA primary metagenome ERZ778023 (study PRJEB29350, sample SAMN05389822) | bioreactor metagenome | isolation source: Ammonium sulfate bioreactor | place: South Africa: University of Cape Town | collected 2014-04-04 ... | reverse complement strand
GATTAAAAAGTCGACCTCCGAGCCGTCGATGCAACCACGTGCCCCGGATGTGCTTGATCCTCGGGAGATGACGCAAGTACTTGCCAGCCACGCTCCTCCGCCATTCACGAGGATTCATGAGCAGCCTCCCGCCTTATGGATATTCCGGTCGGATACGCCACGTCGGGGCATCTCTTCTTGCCAACTTGCTCTCTGCTGAATAAACACCCTGTGATATGAAGAAAATTGAGGCGATCATTAAACCCTTCAAAATGGAAGACGTCAAAGAGGCTCTTGCCGAAGTTGGGATTGAAGGAATGACCGTCAGCGAGGTGAAGGGTTTCGGCCGTCAGAAGGGCCATACCGAAATCTACCGTGGCAGCGAGTATACGGTGGACTTCCTCCCGAAGGTCAAATTTGAGATCGTCGTCGCTGATTCCGTGGTCGAGAAGGCTGTCCAGGCCATCTCCGCCTCTGCCAAAACCGGCAAGATCGGTGATGGCAAGATCTTCGTCCTTCCGATCGATACGGCTGTCCGCATCCGTACCGAGGAAACGGGCGACTCGGCCATCTAGCCGAACCTTTTTAAAAGGCAATCAGGGCTTAACTCCACACTTCCATGCCCGACTGGCTGGTTGTCATCATTCTCGGTATCGTCGAAGGCCTTACCGAGTTCATTCCGGTTTCATCCACTGGCCATCTTCTCATCGTCGAGCATTGGCTCGGCGCGAGGCAGACGGACCTTTTCAATGTCGTCATCCAGTGTGGCGCGGTCATCGCGGTCCTGCCCTTGTTTCGCAAGCGGATCGAGATGATGCTGCGCTGGCGGGAAGCCGCCAGCCGGGACCTGACGCTCAAGACATTCGCGTGCTTCTTCATCACGGGAGTAGGCGGGCTCATTCTCGACAAACTAAACTTCCAGCTACCGGAAACGGTCTTCCCCGTGGCGATCGCGCTGATCGTCGGCGGTGTGATCTTCATCGTCGTTGAGGGCTTGCTAAAAGGTAAATCGCTCGGCTCCGACATTACCTGGCTCATCGTGGTCGCGGTCGCGGTCGGCCAGCTCCTTGCCGCCATCTTTCCCGGTCTCTCCCGCTCTGGATCGACGATCATCATCGCCATGATCCTCGGCCTCAGTCGTGGCGCGGCCACGGAGTTCTCCTTCCTCGTTGGCATCCCCACCCTGCTCGCAGCTGGCGTCCTCAAGATTTCCAAGGAACTGAAGGTCGGCGGACACGAGGATTGGTTCCTTCTGATCCTCGCGACGGTCGCCTCTGCCATTGTCTCCTTCCTTGCGGTGAAGTGGCTGTTGCGCTACGTGCAGAGCCATACGTTCGTCAACTTCGGCATCTACCGCATCGTCGTAGGTCTCGTGCTTCTCTGGGCGCTCTGGCCGAAATAAATGGAAACCATCATTCCCGATCTGCAGGCTGCCGTACTCTGCGAAGACGTCCGCGCGGAAGTCAGCGGCCAGCAAACCCTCGTCGGGATCATCGGGCTCATCCCCGCTCCGACCACGCCGATCGGGTTCTTCAAGCTCTGCATCTGGACTCGCTGGTGCGGCGGAGTCGGCCGGTTCAAGCAACGCTCTCTCATCCTGGATAGCGAAAGCGACCAGCCCATCGCCCAAAGCGAGGTGGAGTTTTCGCTGACCGGACTGGATTCCCATGCGACGAATGTCCATGTGCTCGGCGGCATCCAATTTCCGAAATACGGCATCTATCACGTCGAGATCCGAATCGACGATGAACTCAAGCTCCGGTTTCCACTGCCGGTCGTGCGCCCGCAGCAGAACGTCGGCGCGAACTAAATCGCTCTAGAGCTCGATCTGCTCACCATCGTCGGGCAGGTAAACCGAGTCAACCTGATCCAGTTTTTCGCTGCACTGGAGCCGGATCGCGGCTCGATCCAGCCCTTCGCGCTCGACGATGTGAGTGAGGCAAAGCGTACCGACCTTGGCCGTGGCGAGCACCGCCAGCAATTCCGCAAGCGACAGGTGGGCCAGTTCGCAGATAAGCAGGTCGACAGGCTCCGCCAGAAGCGGCTCAAGGTCTTTGGCCCCTCCAATGTCCCCTGTATAGACGATCCGTTTTCCTTCGACCCGGATGTCGAAAGAAAACGCCTCCAGCGATTTATCCTGAAGTTCGTCCTGATAGCGGTCCAGATGGCTGGTATGTCGCGGGAGGACAGATGCGCCCTGAAACTCCACCGGCTCACCCGCTTTCCACGTAAAAATCTCCAGCGGAAACCTCAAGTGCTCGACCGGGAGCAACGATGCCCGCAGCCAAGCCCGGAGCGGCTCGACCAGATGCGCTGGCAGGCCGAGAGGCAAAGCGCGGCTACGACGACGCAATTTACTCGCCTGCAACAACATGGGCAACCCAGCCGTGTGATCACAATGCGCGTGTGTAATCCACACCGCGTCCAGATCATCGAGAGCAAAACCCCGGCTGAGGAGCGAATAGGTGCATGGTTCCCCGGCGTCGAGGAGGATGCGGGCGCCCTCCGTATGCAGGAGGATACTGGTTTGGAAGCGTCCCGGAGCCCCTCCGCCGTGTCCTGTGCCGAGGAATGTGATCGTCGCCATGCGCAAAGTGCTACGCCGACTCCGGGGGGACAAGCAAGCGAGGAGCCCGAAAAGGTTGCAGCCCCGCACGGTCACAACTAGAAATTACGTGGTAATGTCTTCCCTGCGACGACACGGATTCTGGTTTTGTCTTTTGCTCCTCGTCGCGGGCCTGATCGCCGCGCCCCCGGTGCAGACGGCGCGCACCCGCGTGGCCGACGGCTTTGACCAGCCGGTGGGCAAGCCGGACGCCGATGGGTACTATAAAAGCCGGGGATTCCGCGCGAGATACCACATGGGCGAGGACTGGAATGGCGCGGAGGGTGGAAACACCGACAAGGGCAAGCCGGTGTACGCCACGGCAAATGGCTACGTCGTGCTCGCCCGGGACATGCGCATGGGCTGGGGCAACCTCGTCATCATCCGCCACGCGTTCATCGAGGAGGGAGCAATGAAGTTTGCCGACTCGGTCTACGCCCATCTCGACCGCATCATGATCAAGGAGAACCAGCAGGTCGTGCGTGGCCAGCAGGTCGGCACCATCGGCACGGCGCATGGGATGTATCCGGCGCACCTGCACTTCGAGATTCGCAAAAATCTCAATATCGGCTTCAACCAGCGCGGGTTTCCCCGCGACCTGACGTGCTACTACCTCCCCAGCGCCTTTATCTCCACCCGGCGCAAGCTGCCCGGTGCAGGCCGGAGCGTGATGATTCCCATCAACACCTTCAGCGTTGAGCCAAAGAACGCTCCTTCCTCCGACGATGCGCCGAAGAGCCTGCTGAAGGACAAACCGAAACCGGATGGCAACAAGCCCTTCCGCGTCAACCGATTCGACGACCTTTTCTCCTCACCTTGAGCACGCCCGACTCCCTTTTCCTCATCGCCGGAAGCGGCAAATACCCCGGCCTCGTCATCGCGGAAGCCCGCGCTGCCGGGGTGGGCAGGATTTCTCTCGCAGCCTTCGAGGGCGAGACGGAGCAGTCGACGATCGACGCGGCGGACGACGTGCGCATGCTCCGTGTCGGCCAGCTCGGCAAGATGCTCGATGCCGCGAAAAAATCCGGCGCGCACCACGCGATGATGGCCGGGCAGCTTGCGCCGAAGAATCTCTTCGACCTGCGTCCCGACCTCCAGGCCCTCATCCTCCTGGCCAAGCTCAAGCGCCGCAACGCCGAGACGCTCTTCGGCGAAGTGGCCAACCAACTGGCCAAGATCGGCGTGGAACTCCTGCCCGCCCTCACCTTTCTCGACAAGCACATCGCTCCGCAGGGGCACATCGCAGGCCCGGCGCTGAAAAAACGCCATGTCGAGGACGTTCAGTACGGGTATGAAATCGCCAAGGAAAGCAGCCGCCTCGACATCGGGCAGACCGTCGTCGTGCGCAATGGCACGGTGCTCGCCGTGGAAGCCTTTGAAGGCACCAACGAGTGCATCAAGCGCGGCGGAGCTTTAGGGCGCGACGGCAGCACTATGGTCAAGGTCTCCAAGCCCGGTCAGGACATGCGCTTTGACGTTCCCGTCGTCGGAGAACTCACCATCGAAACGGCGAAATCCGCCAAAATCAGAATCATCGGAGTAGAAGCCGGCCGCACTCTGCTCCTCGACCGCCCGCGCGTGAGCGCCGCGGCGGAAAGCGCCGGCATCACCATCTACGGAATATCATGAACACGCTTCGCACAGGAGTGGTCGGTGTCGGCCACATGGGCATCAACCACGCCCGAGTTTACTCGGAACTCAAGGACTCACAGCTCACCGCCGTCTACGATGCCGATCCCGGCGTCGCCCAAAGCGTCGCCAGGAAATACAAGACCCATGCCGCGGCCACGCTCGAGGAGTTTGCCTCGCTCGTCGATGCCGCGACCATCTGCACGCCGACGACGACACACTACGAGATCGGCAAGTATCTCCTGGAGCAGGGAAAACATCTCCTCATCGAGAAGCCGATTGCCGACACGCCGGAGGCAGCGCGCGGATTATCCGAGCTGGCCGCGCAGAAAAGCTGCGTATTGCAGGTGGGCCATATCGAGCGCTTCAACCCCGTGCTCGCCGCGCTTGAGCAGAAGCTGCAAAACCCGCGCTTCCTCGAGGTCACGCGTCTTTCCCCCTTCCCCAACCGCAGCACGGATGTCGGCGTGGTGCTCGACCTGATGATCCACGACATCGAGATCATCCTGCATCTGGTGAACAGTCCCGTCGTGAGCATGGACCCCGTGGGCATCGCCGTGCTCAGCAAGGGCGAGGACATCGCCAATGTGCGATTCCATTTCGCGAACGGCTGCGTGGCCAATGTCACCGCCAGCCGCATCAGCCGCGACAAGGTACGCAAGATCCGCGTCTTCCAGGAAAACGCCTATCTCTCGCTGGATTACCAGAAGCAGGACGGCGTGATGTTCCGCCTCGTCGAGGGCAAGAAGGGCAAGGAGATCGTGCGTGAAAACGTCGAGGTCCAGCGTGGCGAACCGCTCATGATCGAACTCGAGTCCTTCGTGCGTTGCGCCCGCGAAGGGGCCAAGCCCAAGGTCTCGGGCGGGCAGGCCGCCGACGCGCTGGATATCGCACTGGAAATCACGCGCCGCATTCAGGAAGCCGACCCACGGAAAAACGCCGCCGCCGCTGCGGCGCTGGCCACCTCGTGAAACGCACCATCTGGGTCGTCGCCGGGGAGGCCAGCGGCGACGCTCGCGGCGCGGAATTGCTCCGAGCCCTTCACCAGCTCGACCCCGACCTGACCTTTGTCGGCGCCGGCGGGCCAAAGATGGCAAAATACGCCTCCGCGCCTTTCGACAACTGGATCGCCGAGGCCGGAGTGCTCGGCCTCTGGGATGTGCTGAAAAACTACGGGTACTTCCGCGGGAAGTTCGACGCCATGCTGCGCGACATCGACCGCATCAAGCCCGACGCCGTGCTGTTCGTCGACTATCCAGGCTTCAACCTGCGCATGGCCAAGGCGCTGCGCAAGCGGGGTTATCCCGGGAAAAATCTCTATTACGTCAGCCCGCAGGTCTGGGCATGGAATCGCGGACGCATCAAGAAGATGGCTCCGATTCTGGACCTGATGATCTGCGTCTTCCCCTTTGAGCAGCCCATGTACGAGGCCAGCGGACTGCATACGGTTTTCACCGGTCATCCGCTGCTGGAGATGCTGGAGGCGGAGCAAACCCACCAGCCGCGCGAGACCGATCTGCTCGGGCTTTTCCCCGGCAGCCGCGAGCGCGAGGTGAAGCGCAACTTTCCCGCCATGATCGAGGCCTGCCGGATCGTCCGGGAGAAGCGCCCGCAAACGCGATTCGAACTCGCCTCGGCGTCCGACTCCCAGGCCGCGCAAATGCGCGCGGTGGCCGGAGATTTTCCCCTTACGATCCGCGTCGGCACGGCGCACGAGCTGATGCAGCGAGCCACGGCGGGTATCGTGTGCTCCGGCACGGCCACACTGGAGGCAGCCTTCTTCGGCCTGCCGTATTGCCTGATCTACAAGGCTGCCTGGCTGACCTTTGAAGTCGGCCGCCGCCTCGTCGATGTCGACTGCCTGGGCATCATCAACATCCTCAACAACTATATCCAGAATCCGCCTCCCGATCCGAGACTCCCGGCCAAGGCCTCGCCGCACGTGGTGCGCGAGTTCATCCAGCACTTTGCCACTCCTCCGGCTCTGGCGGAGGAGGCGCTGCGGCTGCTCTCCAGCGAGCAAGCCCGTACAGAACTCACCGCCAAAGTCAGCGCCATCGTGAATTCCCTCGACGCCCACGGTGCGAGCGAACGCGCCGCGCGGGCGATACTTGATCATCTGCCGCAAATCGGGGCATCATCGGCCCACGCCTGAACCGGCCGACCAACGAAACCGCACCTATGAGCGAATCCTTTCCCCGCGAGCATCTCGAAGGCCTCTGGGCCCCGTGGCGTGTTGAGTATTTCGAGCACAAGGAAACCTCCGATCCCGATTTCCTTCTCACGGCGGCCAATGCCACCGATGACGAGGCACACTTCGTTGTGACCCGGCGAAAGACCTGCTTTCTCATCATGAACAAGTACCCGTACTCCTCGGGTCACCTCATGGTGGTCCCCTACCGCAAGATCAACCAGCTCGCGGACCTTACCGAGGAGGAAGTATTCGAAACCTGGAAGCTCTGCGTGCATGCCCAGCAACTCCTCACCATCTGTGTGCGAGCCCAGGGTTTCAACGTCGGGTGGAATATCGGACGCGCCGGCGGTGCGGGAGTGGACGACCATCTCCACATGCACGTGGTGCCGCGATGGGTCGGCGATTCCAACTTCATGACCACGATCAGCGGCGCACGGGTGATTCCCGAGGGACTGACTCCGCTCTACAAGCGCCTCCGCGAAGCCCAAAGCTCGCTCGAGGGCTGATTCTGCGTCCCCTGATGAAGAAGCTGCTGGTCGGCCTGCTGCTTCTCTGGGCCATCTGGTGGTTTTTCCTGCGGGAACATCCGGCCAAGGAGCCTCCTGAGGGGTACCGCCTCGCGGACGAACCGGATCAGCAACTCGTCAGCGAGCCTGCGTGGCAGGCCAAGGGCTGGACCATCCGGCCCCTCGCCTCTTATGAGATGCGAGCGAGGGTGCTGGGCAAAAAGCGATACTATTTCGACGATACCGCCTCCCTCGCCCCGATCGACCTGGCCCTCGGCTGGGGCAGCATGTCCGACACCGCAGTGCTCGCGCATGTCTCGGTCAGCCAGTCGGGCCGGTGGTATGATTTTTATGCCGATGCCAACTGCCCCGCGTCGCTGGCCGACCTGGCAGTTCACAGCGCAAACGTTCACTGCATCCCCGCCACTGATGACGTTTACGACACCCTGAAGTCCCTGCGGAAAAACTCCCTGGTGAACCTCAAGGGCTACCTTGTGGAGGCCAGCCAGGGCGGAGGTCCGCCCTGGCGCAGTTCGCTGGAACGGGGTGATTCCGGCAACGGGGCCTGCGAAATTTTCTGGATTACCGAAGCGTACGAGTTCCCGCCCTAGCCGCTCCAGGCGTTTTTTTGCAACCGGACGCAGACTCGCATTGACGAGGGCGGGTCGCTTCTGTGCAAGCTCCGCCCATTCTCTGCATGAAACGCCTCGCTCTCGTCTTACTCGTCCTGTTCTCGACGTTCCTTCCCGACGCCTGGAGCCAGAAAATCCACGTCGTCACCCGCAATATCGAGCCGTTCTCCTTTGAGCAAAACGGCAGGCGAGTCGGCTATGCCATGGATCTCTGGCAGGAAGTCGCTCGCGAGGCCGGGATCGACTATGACGTGCAGGTAGTGGGCACGGCCCAGGAAATGGTCGACGCGCTGACCAACAAAACGGCGGATGCGGCGGTCGGTGCGCTGAGCGTCACCTCCAAGCGCGAGGAGATCATGGATTTCTCCCAGCCCTTTTATGAGTCCGGCCTCCAGATTCTCACCTCGGGGAAGACGGCTTCCATCGCCGACACCATCTTCCAGCTCGTCGGGAATCTCCTGAACTGGAAGCTCGTGGGGGCGTTCACCCTCCTGATCGTGGTGATGCTCGTCATCTCGCATCTCGTCTGGCTTTACGAACACAAGGTCAACGAGGATATGTGGCCCAAGAGCTACCGCCACGGTCTTTGGGAGTCCTTCTGGTGGACGGTCAGCACGCTGCTGGTCGGAGGAGCCGACAACAAGGGTCCGGTGGGAGTCGGAGGGCGCATCGTCGCCATCGTGTGGATGCTGCTCAGCATCGTGCTGGTCTCCCTGCTCACGGCGTCATTCACCACCACGCTCACGGTCAACACGCTCAAGGGTGACATTTCCGGACCGGGAGATCTGCCCGGTCGCGATGTGGCCACGATCACCGGAAGCACGGCCGCCAACTGGCTGGCCAATCATGGAGCCAATCCCAAGCCTTACCCGACGCTCGCCGAGTGCATCACCGCGTTGAAGCGCAAGGAAGTCGCCGCCGTGGTCTATGACGCGCCGCTCGTCCAGTACGCCGTCTCCAAGGATGGCGATGAGAAGCTCCAGCTCGTCGAACCCGCCTTTGACCGGCAGAACTACGCCATCGGCCTCCAGCAGGACAGCCCGCTCCGCGAACGAATCAACCGCGCGCTGCTGTCTCTCTCTGAGACCGGCGCCAATACCGATCTCCAGAAAAAGTGGTTCGGCTCCGCTTCCGAATAAGGAAGAGGAGATGAACTAAAGTTCCGCGGGATTCCGTCTGACCGCAGCCTTCCGGGACATATCATCCTTGAAGGCGCAGGTTTTGCAGCCGCTGCTTTTCACGCCGCACGCACCGCAGCAGTCAATACGACCGCGATGCCGTATCATTCGCCAGATCCACCAGATCGAAACCAGCAGGCTGGCCGAGACAAGGATTGCATCCAACAGATTCATAGGAACAACGAGGTAGTCTGATAGACCGCCACGGCGGCTACCCAGGCCAGGGCGGTCATGTAGACAAAAGTGAGGACGGCATAACGGGCGCCCACTTCCCGGGCAATGACCACCAGGGTCGATGAGCATTGCATGCAAAAGGCAAAGAAGACCATGATGGCGAGGGCGACCGGGAGAGTAAATACGGGCTGGCCCTTGTGCGGACCATCCGGCCAGCGCTCCGCCCGCAGCGCATCAGCGAGGGCGCCATCGGAGTCCTCCACGTCGCCGCCGAGGCGGTAGATGATTCCCAGGGTGGAGACGATCACCTCGCGAGCCGGGAAGCTCGCCAGGACGCCGACAGTGATCTTCCAGTCAAAGCCCGCCGGGGCAAAGATCGGCTGCAGGGCGTGGCCCGCGCGACCGAGGAAACTCTGCTCGATCTGCTCGGCCTGCACGACGGGATCTGCACCTTCCTCATGGGCTCCCTGCTTGTGCGGGAAGTAGAGCAGCGCCCAGATGATCACGCTGATCACCACAATGATGGTACCCGCACGCTGGAGGAATTCCTTCCCACCCATCCACATGCGCCAGAGCACGTCCTTGGGGACAGGGAACCGGTAGGGCGGCATCTCCATGATGAAGGGCTGGCTCGGCGTCTTGAAAATGAAACGGTTGACCAACCAGGCCAGGGGCAGGGCCACGAACAACCCGAGCATCTGCGCCCCAAAGAGCGTAAGCGACGCTGCCCCGACACCCCATACCGGCTCGATAAAGGCTCCGATGAGCAGCAGGTAGACCGGGAGACGCGCCGAGCAGCTCATCAATGGAGCCACCAGGACGGTGACCAGCCGGGCGCGGGGGTTCTCGATCGTTCGGGTGGCAAAGATGCCCGGGACCGCGCAGGCGTAGCTGGAGAGCAGCGGGACAAAGCTCTTTCCGTTGAGCCCGCACCAGCCAAACAGCTTGTCCATGAGGAAGGCGGCGCGCGCCATGTAACCCGTGTCTTCCAGCAGGGAGACAAAGAAAAAGAGGAGGAAAATCTGCGGCAGGAATACGACCACGCCCCCCGCTCCGGCGATGATGCCGTCGCAGACCAGCGATTGAAACACCGGGACCGGGGCGAGGAAATTTCCAACGACTTCACCCAGCCAGGAAAACAGCGAATCGATCAGATCCATCGCTGGCCCCGACAGCGTGTAGATGGCCTCGAAGACCAGGAACATCAGACCCGCGAAAATCAGCAGACCGAAAAACCGATGCGTCAGGATCGAATCGATGCGCCCCGTCATCTGGATCTGGGCATGATTGTCCGCCCGGGTGACACCATCCAGGAGTTCGGAGATGAACTTCTGGAAAACCACCATCTCGACGGAATACGGATCGGCGCCCTCCTCCCGGATCGGCGCCCGTCCCTTTTCCACGAGCTCCTTGCGTTCACCATCGGGGCATCCAACGAGATCGAGATAGGACGAACGATGATCAAAGAGTATGCGGCGGAGTTCCGCATCGGAGAGATGGATATTGGTCTTGAGCTGATGCCTCAGGACGTTAGTCGCAGCCTGCACATACTCCGGCCACTGCGGAGTCCGCAGAAAAACGGGAGTCTCCAGGCACTCCCCGATCGCGCTATAGAGTCCATCCAGCCCCTGCCCTTTGCGGGCGGAGATCGGAATCACCGGCACGCCCAGCCGCTGGCTTAGGAGCGTCGCGTTCACCGCCTGGCCCGAGGCGATCACCTCGTCCATGAAGTTGAGCGCGATGATCAGCGGAACCCCGAGGTCGGCAATCTGGCAGGCCAGTTGCAGGCTGCGAGCCAGTTGGCGGGAATCAACCACGCAAATGGTGAGATCGGGGATCTCTTCACCGCGACCGGAAAGGACATCGGAGGAGATTCGTTCGTCGGGCGAACTCGCCGCCAGCGAGTAAGAGCCGGGAAGATCGAGAACATTGATCTCCCTGCCATCGAGGATCATGCGCCCCGATTTCTTGGCGACGGTGACGCCAGGATAGTTGCCGATACGCTGGCGGGACCCCGTGAGGCGGTTGAATAACGTGCTCTTGCCCGTATTTGGATTACCGATAAGCGCGACAGTCGCGATCCCGGTGGCAGCGCGGCGATTTCCCATATTTTCCCTTAAGCAGCAATTTCGTCCTCAATCTCGACCAGCCGAGCCTCGGCTCGCCGGAGACAGAGCAGACACCCCGGGATCTTGATCATCAGCGGATCACCCAGCGGAGCGGAGCGAACAAATTGCAGAGCGCAGCCCGGGACGAGCCCGAGGGACATCAAGCGCTGTCCCATGCCCTCATCGTGATGGATGGCGGTTACCTTCGCCTGCTCGCAGGGAGCCAGGTCGTTCACCGTGCGACGGCGCTTCGGGTTTTCCAAAGCCGACGGGGGAACGGCTGGTTCCGTATTATGCTGCGAGCGTTTCTTCATCGGTAAGGTAACAGCCGGGATCAGTGGCCCATGGGTCGTTATGCACCTGCGCGGCGCGAACCCGGAAGCCGCCGCCACAGACTTTTTGGAATCTGCACGATCCGCAACGACCTTTCAATCTCGGCAATCGATCCCGAAGGCCGGTGAGAAGTTCGTCTTTGGAGTTCGTCCAAATCTCGCTGAAACGGCGGTCGCGCACGTTGCCGATCGTATGGGTCTGCCAGAACTGGTCGGGGTGGACATTGCCCTGGCTGTCGATGTTGGCGATGCCGACGCCCGAGCTGTTGGCTCCGCCGCCGTTCCACTGCATGAGCTTGAAGGCATCCTCGGCGCGAGAGGGATCCTCCTCTTGAAGACGAAGGTAGAGGTAGGCCCCATCGGCAGGCTGATCCACGGTGAGCACCTCGCGCTCAATCCCTTTACTCTGCCAGACCTTGATCCGGTCGAGGATCTTGTCGAGCGCCATGCGGGTGCGCTCCGGCTCGACGAGCTGGAGGTTCGATCCGCGACCGCTAAAGACGAGGTGGTAGAAGCATACGCGCGGGATGTCGTAGTCCTCGATGAACTTCAGGACATTGTCGAGGTCGTCGATATTGTTGCGGGAAAGCGTGAGGCGGAGGCCGGATTTCTGCCCGATCTTCTGGCAGTTCTTGAATCCCTCCACGGCACGCTCGAAGGCTCCGACGCGTCCGCGGAACTTGTCATGCACCTTGCCGATCCCATCGAGCGAGATGCCGACGTAGCGGCAGGACATCTGGCGGAGGCTGAAAACCGCCGGGCGCGAGAGCAGCGTGCCATTGGTCGAAAGGGTGAAGGGCAATCCCCGCTTGGCGGCATACCGGGCCAGCGAGAAAAAGTCCTGCCGGATCATCGGCTCGCCGCCGGAAAGAAGCACGGCGGGAACTCCGAAATCGGCCAGATCATCAATGACGCCCTTGCATTCCTCAAAGGAAAGCTCGCCGTCGTAGTTCTGGTTGCACGAGTCCGAGTAGCAATGCATGCAGGAGAGATTGCACCGGCGGGTGATGTTCCATACGACCACGGGACGACGTTCCCGGGCGGAAGCAAAGGGCCGATGATGACCGGTGCCGTAACGCAAGCCGTCGGCCGGCTGGCTGGCCCCGAGATAGAGACGGGTGAGATTGATCATTCCTGCGGTTTGGGTTGGTAGGTGCAGAGAGGTTCCTCGGCGAACGGGTCGCCGCGAAGAGCAAAGGCGCGGGCGCGCGATCCGCCGCAAAGCGTGCGATAATCGCAGCGACCGCATTTGCCCTTGAGCGCGGTGGGATTGCGCAGGGAACGGAAAAGGGGCGACTCGCGGTAAATCTGAAGCAGCGGCAACCGGCGAACGTTACCTGCGGAAACCGGCAGAAACCCGCTCGGGCAAACCTCGCCGCGATGCGAAACGAAAACGAATCCGCGTCCGTCATTGGTTCCGCCAACATGCGGACGCTCCAATCCGGCGCGTTCGGCCTGCTGGAGCTGGATGCGGCGATATTGTGGCGCCTCCGTGGTCTTGATCGCGAAGGGAACCCGGCGGGAAAGCTCGCAGAGTTTGTTCAGGAGCGCCTCGGCCTGCTTCGGCTCTGGCAGCTGATAGACATCCGCGCGACCGGTCGGCACCACCATGAAGATGCTCCAGACCGATGGCTTCAGGCTCTCGACCAGAGCCGCCATCGCGTCGAACTCCTCATAGTTCTGAGCCGTGATGGTCGTATTGATCTGAAACGGAATGCCCGCCTTGCGCGTGGCCTCGATGCCCTGCATCGTCCACTCCCAGGCGCGCTTCACACCACGAAAGGTGTTGTGCGTTTCCTCCGTGGCCCCATCGAGGCTGAAGGACAGGCAGGCGAGCCCGGCCTCGGCAAGAGCTTCAAAATCGAGGGCCAGCATATCCGGCGTGGCGCTGGGGCTGAGGGCGACCCGCAGGCCGCGACTGGCGGCGTGGGCGACGAGTTCGAGGAGGTCCGGCCTCCGGGAGGGATCCCCTCCGCTGAAAATGAAAAACCGTGGGGCGATGTCTGCTACGTGGTCGATGAGGGTCCGGGCTTCGTTCGTGTCCAGTTCAAGCGGATCGCGCTTGGGCTGGGCCTCCGCACGGCAGTGAGTACAAGCCAGCCGGCAGGCCCGGGTCATCTCCCACACGACCACTTCCGGGCGATCGCAGTAAGAGATCCAATTCATAAGACGAAATCATACGGCACCTCCTCTTGAGGCGACAATAAGTTTTTCTTATTTTTTGAAATCCAATCTCATTCGCAGGATTTCCGAGACTGGAGATCACTTCTGATTTTCGCCAAAATTTCGCTGCAAATGCTTGATCAGCAAGCTCATGTCCGAAGCCACACCGCGATAGGAAATAATTCCGTCCGGGCGGATGAGATAGCAGGCGCCGCCCGATCCCACGGAGTACGCCTTGTGGGCCTCCCCCCGGCGGTCGATGAAGACCGAGTCGCCGGCATTTCCCTCCCGGAAGATCCGGATCACCCGGACGAAGCCCGGTAATTCCGCTGGGACAATGGCGTTGCCGAAGATCAACAGCTGAAACCGGCCGTCGCCCTTCCAGAGAGAGTGGAGCCGGGTCTGGGCTCCGCTGCGTTTCCGCAGTCCCCAGGCGTCCGGGGCTCGCTCTCCGGCGTGCGGAGCGCCGCTGAACCAGCCCAGATGCCCCTCCTCGACGATGGCGCTATCGCGGTAGGAGACATCCAGCATGCTCACCGTCTCGGCCATGGCATCGCCCATGCCGATCAACCCGACGAAGCGGATGACGTGATTGCGCATCTCGACGGATAGCGACGAGTGAAGGTCCGCCATGCGAGTGGCGGGACCGACGCGCTCAAGCAGTTTGCGGGCATTGCCGTGGCGCTCGATCTGGTAGCTGGCGAGCAACCCCTCTCCGCCGAACCCTTGGAGGACGGAGGCCAGCTTCCAGGCGAGGTTTACCGCGTCCTGGATGCCCGTATTCATCCCCTGCCCGCCTACCGGGCTGTGGACATGCGAAGCGTCGCCTGCGATGAAGACGCGGCCCTTCTTCATGGATGGGCTGAGCCGCGTATTGATGGCAAAGGGGCTGATCCAGACCGGATCGTACATCGGGATGCGGGAGCCGAACCGCGCTAGGATGATGTCGCTGATCTCGGCCAGCCCCAGCTTCTCCGCATCGCGCATGGTCATGCCGGAGACGTTGAGAATCACCCTCCAGCGATTGTCATTGAGCGGCGCGATGAAAATCAAACCAGTCCGCCCGAGATAGGCAAACAACTCATCCGCGGGCTGCTCCCAGCTGATCTTGACGTCGGCGGTGATCCAGACCGTATCCAAGGTCTCTCCCTCGAGATGCAGCTTCATGGCGGCGCGCACCGCACTGTGCGCACCATCAGCTCCGATAACATAGCGGAACGAGGCCGCCTCCAGGGCGCCCGTCTCCTGGCGCAGCCGCACGGAAACCGCCGAGTCCGTCTCGTCATAGGCGAGAAACTCCGTCCCGCGCTCCACCTTCACCCCGCAGCCGGCGAGATGGCGCTCCAGGATCGCCTCGGTATGCGACTGATCCAGGCCCAGCATGAAGGGATAGGCCGTGGGCAGCTTGTCCAGGCGGGGGTGAAGGAGTTCTATATTGCCCTCTCCCACGATATTGGCTCCATGCACCCGGACTCCCGCGGCGAGAAAGTCATCAATGATCCCCAGCCGCTCAAAGTGCTCCAGGGTGCGGGCGTGAATGATCGCCGCCCGGGACTGTCGCATGGGCGCAGCGAGGCGATCCACGATACGCACGCCCACCCCGGCCTGCGCCAGCGAGAGGGCTGCGGTAAGTCCGGTCGGTCCTGCACCCACGATCAAGACATCCGCGGGGGACAACGCTGTCTGACTCATGCGCGAAGTTTTCTCTCCCCCGGGCGGGCGAAGCAAGACAACGCGCACATGGACTTTCCCATTTTTGGAAAAAATCGCCCGCGCAGCCTCACAGAAAGAGGCTGGTCGAGGAGGAGGATTTTCTTTAAGCAACGAGAGGCATGCAATACTTCTTCGCTCTCTTCATCCTGCTTTTCTGCGTTCCCGCCTACTTTGCCCCGGCGCATCTCGTCCGCCCGTTCGCTTATTTTGCCATCCTCTCCCTGATCATCGGAGTCATCGCCTGCGCCTGGCCCGCGCTCATGCCCAAGGGATTTCTGGAAAGCAATCCCTGGGCGGTCAATTCGCCGCTCCAACCCGAGATCTCCATGGTCGTCGGAGGAGTGTGTCTGCTCTTTGGCATTGGGCTGTTCCTCGCCCTGGGCTGCCGCCGTTTTCTGAAGAAACGCTAGGCAAGGTTGACCCTGGCAAGGACATCGTGTAACCCCGCCCCTGTCTCATGTTCCGCATTCACATCGCCCGCAACAGGCAGCCCCTCGGTCAGTTCTCCCCGGAAGAAGTCTCGGAGGGCCTGAAGACCGGGCGCTTCCTGCCGACTGACCTCGCCTGGCGTGAGCCGATGGATGCATGGAAGCCGCTGGGAGAGTTCGACGATCTCCCGGAGGTCGCCGATCCCGATCCCGAGCTGGCTCCCCCTTTCCCCGTCGTGGAAACTGTCCTGCCAGCCACGCCGGAACCCGCCTGGGAGCGCGCCGCCACGCTGGGCTTCTGGAAAGCGCTGGTGGAGACCTTCCGGCAGATCTTCGCCGCTCCGGTCCAGACATTCCGAGCCTCGGCCATTACACCGGGGTACAGACGTCCGCTGCTCTTCTTCACCCTCATCGCGACGCTCGCGATCTGGGTGGCATTTCTCTATCGCGTCGCCATCGGGCAGGTGAATCCCGAGGCGCTCGCCCCGACCATCCCCAAGGGGATGTCGCAATCGGATTTTCTCTGGAGCCAGGCCTCGGTGCTGCCGCTGGTCCCCCTGCTCGTCATGATCGGCGCTGCGATCTCGGCAGCGGTCTTCCATGGCCTGCTTTCCGTGATGGGCGGCGCGACCAAATCGTTTGAAGCGACGTTCCGGGCGTTTTGCTATGCGGGTGGAGCGGCCTCGCTGGTCCAGTTCATCCCGGTCTGCGGGGGGATGCTGTTTTTCTTCCTCTTTTCCATCCTGATGGTCATCGCCCTGAGGGAGACCCACCAGGTTTCCACCGCCAAGGCGACGATCGGCGTGGTCATTCCCATGCTCTTCTGCTGCGGCCTGATGCTCGGCCTGACCGCTCTCGTCATCGGCCTGGCGCCTCAGGCGCTCGCTAAATAAGGCCGAAAACCGGGCTCGGCCTGTCCTGCCCAGCGCAGTAGAGGGAAGCGGCCCGACCGCGGGTTTCCAGCGTGGTGCGCACGCAGGTCTCGGCGAGATCGGGGGAGTTGCAGTCCCGGCTGAGGTGCCCGAGGATGACGTGCCGCAGATCCGGGGCGTCGAGTTCGTCGATCACGCGGGCGGCGGCGGCATTGGAGAGATGCCCGTGCCGGGATTGAATGCGCTGCTTCACCGACCAGGGCCGGCGCATGTCCTGCTGGAGAAGCTGCTCGTCGTAGTTCGTCTCGATGAGGAGCGCCTGGATGCCCTTGAGCACGTCAAAGACATTCCGGGTGGCGTAACCGAGATCGGTCAGCACCCCGAGGCATGCTCCATGGGCCGAGATGCGAAACCCGACCGGGTCCGCCGCGTCGTGAGGCACCTGGAATGGCAGGATCGTGAACTCGTTCAGGGAAAACGCGCAGCCATTCTGAAAAAACCGCCAGTTTGCATGAGGGAAACCGGTATCGGACATCGCGCGGGCCGTCATCGGATTGCAAT
>ERZ778023.3158-NODE-3158-length-17091-cov-5.589282_pt1 | contig 17091 bp, 16 predicted proteins | sample MGYA00375753_ERZ778023 | MGnify/ENA primary metagenome ERZ778023 (study PRJEB29350, sample SAMN05389822) | bioreactor metagenome | isolation source: Ammonium sulfate bioreactor | place: South Africa: University of Cape Town | collected 2014-04-04 ... | reverse complement strand
GAGCTGAGCAGCAGGGTCATGTTCATGCCCTCGCCGAACTTGGCCATGTCCGCCGGGGTCATGTGCTGGGTCAGCATGCCCAGGCCCAGGCCGTTGACCTGGATGCCGTTGATGTGCAGGTCGCCCTTCTCGGCGGCACGGCGGGCGGCGATCAGGCCGGCGACGATCGCCATCAGCGACAGCAGCAGCGAGATGCCGCCGGCCACGAGCGGCGCGCGCAGGAAGCCGCCGCGGTTTTCCCAGTATTCGCGCTTGAGCAGCCACTTGAACCTGCCCAGCGGGGTGATGTGATGGACGGCGTTCATGCGTAGGTTCCCTTCATGATGGCCACGAACAGGTCGGCAAGGCCGGGGTTGCGGGTTTCGCCCAGGGCGTCGAGCTGGTTGCGGTCGGCGCCGTCGTAGAGCAGCACGGTCTTGCCGAACGGCAGCGAACGTTCGTCGATGGGCGCCAGCTCGCGCGCGGCCTGCAGGGTATCGGCCGACGCCAGCAGCTCGACGTAGCGCTCGGATACGCTCTCCATGTCGGCCGAGAGCACGATCCTGCCGTCGCGGATGAACAGCACGTCGGTGAGGATGTGCTCGATCTCCTCGACCTGGTGGGTGGTGACGATGATCGTCTTCTGCTCGTCGAAGTAGTCCTCCAGCAGGCGCTGGTAGAACTCCTTGCGGTAGAGGATGTCCAGGCCCAGGGTCGGCTCGTCCAGCACCAGCACGCGCGCGTCGATGGCCATCACCAGCGCCAGGTGCAGCTGCACCACCATGCCCTTGGACATCTCGCTCACCCGCTGCTTCGGCTGCAGCTTGGTGTTGGCGAGGAAGCGCTCGCAGCGGGCGCGGTCGAAGCGCGGATGCACGCCGGCGACGAAATCGATGGCTTCCTTGACCCGGATCCAGCGCGGCAGCACCGCCACGTCGGCGATGAAGCACACATCGTTCATCAATGCGTTGCGCTGGGTGCGCGGGTCCATGCCGAGCACGCGCAGGTCGCCCTCGACCGCGGTCAGCCCGAGAAGCGCCTTGAGCGCGGTGGTCTTGCCGGCGCCGTTGGGGCCGATCAGGCCGACGATACGGCCCGGGGCGATGGTGAAACTGGTGTTGTCCAGTGCCGGCTTCTGCTTGTAGGCCTTGCGCAGGCCCTGGGCGGAAACGACGGCTTCGACGGCGGCATTCATGGTGTGGTCCCCGGTGGCAGCAGATCTTCCAAGGTCAGGCCCAGGCGCTGGATGCGTTCCAGCACGCCGGGCCACTCTTCATTGAGAAAACGGTCGCGCTCGCTGCCGCGCAGTTTGCGCGCGGCTTCCTCGGTCATGAACATGCCCAGGCCGCGGCGCTTCTCGACCAGGTTCTCGTCGGCCAGTTCCTGGTAGGCGCGCGAGACCGTGATCGGGTTCAACTGGTACTCGGCCGCCACCTGGCGTACCGAGGGCAGGGCGTCACCCGGCTTGATGACCCCGTCCAGCATCATCGCGATCACGCGATCCTTCAGCTGGCGGTAGATGGGAGCGCCATCGCTCCACTGGATATCGCTCATGGTCAGCTCCGTGGGTTCAGCGACTGTGCGAATGAGAAGTAGGGCAGGGAAAGGCTGGTCCGCATCCGCCGGATCGGGCGCTTCTTTTCCTGCGCGTTGGCCTCCTGCTCTTCGCCGGTGGTCCCGGCGGCATAATCCTGGACCTGGCCACGGCCGGCAGGCAGGGACAGCGTGCAACCGATCAGCAACAACGTGCCGGCAGCGGTCAGTGCCGGGAGAAGATGTCGGTGGTGCCTTCGGTTCATGGCGGTCCCCCTGTGTAGGGTGGCTGGTGTTGTATGCAACTATAACACCGACACGCCGGCATGCAACTCCCCTGTAACCCAACTGATGGCCTAGTCTGCGCACGCCGCTGCCACACCCCCCAGGAGAACTCCGATGTCCATCCGCAAGTGTCTGATTGGAATTATTTTTTCCCTGTCCGTGGCAGGCGCGGCCGGCGCCGCCGATGGCGCGTTGCTGGATCGCGACTACCGGCCGCTGGCCGGAAAGGACCCGGTGAACCTGAACCGTGAGTACGGCGGCAAGGTGCTGCTGGTGGTGAACACCGCCTCCAAGTGCGGCTACACCCCGCAGTACGAGGGGCTGGAGGCCCTGCACCAGGCGCTTGCCGGGCGTGGGTTCTCGGTGCTGGGCTTTCCCTCCAACGACTTCAAGGGCCAGGAGCCGGGCAGCGAGGCGGAGATCCAGGAATTCTGCACGCTGACCTACGGGGTGAAGTTCCCGATGTTCCAGAAAGTGCACGTGACCGGCGCGGAGGCCACCCCGCTGTACCGCGACCTCGCCCGCCTGACCGGCGTGGCGCCGGGCTGGAACTTCCACAAGTACCTGATATCGCGCGACGGCCGGGTGGTGGCGCAGTTCCCCAGCAAGGTGCGGCCGGACGACCCGGAACTGCGCGCGGCGATCGAGCGCGAACTCGCGCGGCCGGTGCCGGGCCGCCGCTGATGCGCGCGGCGGCGTACCGCCTCGACATCGCCGGTGTGCGTGCGACAATGACGCCCCCCACGCCGATGCCGGCGTCTGTTCACTTCCAGGAAAGCAGCGAATGAAGATGGGAAAGCGCGGCGCCGTGGCGTCGCTGATGATTCTGGCGATGGCGGTCCCCGCGGCCGTGATCGCGCAACAACCTGCCGCTCCGGCGGCCACCAAGGAGAAGTCCGTTTTGACCTCGGAACGTGAAAAGATCGGCTATGCCATCGGCGTGGACGTCGCCAGTTCGTTCGAACCCATCGCCTCGGAAGTCGACGTCGCCGCGCTGCGCCGTGCCGTGGAGAACGCCTTCGCCGGCGGCCAGCCGCTGCTGTCGCAGGAAGAAGCGCAGAAGACCGACCAGGCGCTGCGCATGGCGATGATGATCCGTTCCGGCCAGCAGGTGCCGGGCATGGCGCCGGGCAGCCAGCCGCCGGCGGTCGACCGCGAGAAGGTCGGCCTGATGCTGGGCAGCTACGCGGTCGGCCCGTCGCTGGCGCCGATCCGTGGCGACCTCGACCTGGACTCGGTGTTCCAGGCCATCGGCACGATCTTCGCCAAGGGCACGCCGCTGATGGACCGCCAGCAGGCGCAGGCCACGCTGCAGGCGTTCAGCACCGCCAAGCAGGCCGCCGCCGCCGGCAAGAACCGCGAGGAAGGCAATGCGTTCCTGGCCAAGAACAAGACCCAGCCGGGCGTGGTGACCACCGCCTCGGGTTTGCAGTACCAGGTGCTGCGCGCCGGCAGCGGCGAGCGCCCGGTGGCCACCAGCCGCGTGCGCGTGAACTATGAAGGCAAGCTGCTCGACGGCACCGTGTTCGACAGCAGCTACCAGCGCGGCCAGCCGGCCGATTTCGGCCTGAACCAGGTGATCAAGGGCTGGACCGAAGGCGTGTCGCTGATGCCGGTCGGCTCCAAGTACCGCTTCTGGGTCCCGTCGGAACTGGCCTATGGCAGCAACGGTACCCCGGGCGGCCCGATCGGGCCGGACGCGACGCTGACCTTCGACGTCGAGCTGCTGGGCGTCCTGCAGTAAATCCCACGGAGCCACTGCACCCATGCGCGTTGCGATTTTCGGTACCGGCTACGTCGGACTCGTCACCGGGACCTGCCTGGCCGAGGTAGGGCACGACGTGGTCTGCGTCGACATCGACCAGGCCAAGGTCGACGGCCTGAACCGGGGCGTCATCCCGATCTACGAACCGGGACTGGAACCGATGGTCAAGGCCAACCATGCCGCGTCGCGGCTGGCCTTCACCACCGACGCCGCCAGCGCGATCGCGCATGGGCAGGTGGTCTTCATCGCGGTCGGCACGCCGCCGGACGAGGACGGCAGCGCCGACCTGCAGTACGTGCTGGCCGTGGCCCGCACCATCGGCCGGCACCTGCAGGTGCCGACCGTGGTGGTCAACAAGTCGACGGTGCCGGTGGGCACCGCCGACAAGGTGCGCGCGGCGATCGCCGAAGAGCTGGCCGCGCGTGGCGTCGAGATCGCCTTCGACGTGGTTTCCAACCCCGAATTCCTCAAGGAGGGCGATGCGGTGGCCGACTGCATGCGCCCGGACCGCATCATCATCGGTGCGGCCAGCGACGCGCCGGTGGCGGTGATGCGCCGCCTGTACGCGCCGTTCAACCGCAACCACGACCGCGTGGTGGAAATGGACGTGCGTTCGGCCGAGCTGACCAAGTACGCGGCCAACGCGATGCTGGCGACCAAGATTTCGTTCATGAACGAAATCGCCAACATCGCCGAGCGCGTCGGCGCGGACATCGAGCATGTCCGCCAGGGCATCGGCTCGGACCCGCGCATCGGCTGGCACTTCATCTATCCCGGCGCCGGCTATGGCGGCTCGTGCTTCCCCAAGGACGTGCAGGCGCTGGCCCGCACCGCCGCGCAGTACGGCCATGCGCCCCTTCTGCTGCAGGCCGTGGAAGCGGTGAACGAGGCCCAGAAGGGACACCTGTTCGAACTGGTCCAGCGTCATTACGACCGTGGCGAGGACGAAGGCGTGCGCGGCAAGACCTTCGCGGTGTGGGGGCTGGCGTTCAAGCCCAACACCGACGACATGCGCGAAGCCTCCAGCCGCCGCCTGCTGGCGCAGCTGTGGGAGGCCGGCGCGCAGGTACGCGCCTACGACCCGGAGGCGATGCACGAGGCGCGCCGCGTCTTCGGCGAACGCGACGACCTGGTGCTGTGCGACTCGGCGTTCGAAGCGCTGGAAGGCGCAGATGCGCTGATCGTGGTCACCGAATGGAAGCAGTTCCGCAGCCCGGACTTCGCCCGCATCCGCCAGGCACTGGGCGACGCGGTGGTGTTCGACGGGCGCAACCTGTACGACCCGCGCGAGATCGAGGCGGCCGGACTGGCCTACTACGGCATCGGCCGGGGGCGCTCCCTGCATGTCTGACCTGCTGCCGAGCGCCCGCGAACAGGCACTGGAAGAGCGCCTGATCGAACTTGAAATGCGCGTGTCCTTCCAGGAACAGGCGCTGGCCGAACTGAGCGAAGCCCTGGCCGATGCGCGCATGCAGGGCAGCCGCAACGCCGACGTGCTGCGCGTGCTGCTCGAGGACCTGGGCAAGGTGCGCAACGCGCTGAACGCCTCCGATCCGGCGAGCGAACCGCCGCCCCCGCACTACTGATACGACGTACTCCACGCATGAGCGACACTCTCCGCGACCAGCTCCTGGGGCTGGGTTTCAAACCCGCGCCCAAACCCGAGCGCAAGCCCGATACCCGCCGCGACGGCCGCCCGCAGGGCAGGCCGGCGCAGGCCCGTCCGCAGGTTGGCAACACGCCCGGCAACAAGCCCGGCCATGCCGGCAGGCCGGCGCACGGCCCCAAGGCCGCGCACGGCGGCCCGCAGGGGCAGCGCAAGCCGCGCTCGCAGGAAGACATCGACCTGGCCAAGGCATATGCGATCCGCGCGCAGCGCGAGAAGGACGAACGCATCGAGGCCGAGCGGCAGAAACAGGAAGAAGCCCGCCTGCGCCGCGAAGCCAAGGCCCGGCTGGACGAGCTGATCAAGGACAAGGGCCTCAACGACCCGGCTGCCGACATCGCCCGCCACTTCCCCTATGGCGGCAAGATCAAGCGCATCTATGTCACCGCCGACCAGCTCAAGGCGCTCAATGCCGGGCAGCTGGGCGTGCTGCAGCAGAACGGCCGCTACCTGCTGGTGACCGCCGAACTGCTGGCCGAGGCCGAGCGCATCTTCGCCCCGGCCGTGGCGCTGAAGGTCGACCCCGACGCGCCGGCCGAGGACGACCCCTACGCCGACCCGATGTACCAGGTACCCGACGACCTGGTCTGGTGAGTCCGCAGGTGCGGGGCGCGCCTGCGCACCCCGCCGATCGCGATGTGCGCAGGTGCGCTCCGGTCCCGATGGGGCGTTCCTGGCGCGGCCGGTCGCGGTAGAGGCCGCTGCTACTTGCGCCGTTCCGGCACGAAGCAGAACGCGATCACCGCACCGGCCAGCGCAAAGCAGCCGCCGGCGATGAAGGCCACCCTGCCATCGCCGAACGGCCACAGCTGGCCGGCGATCAGCGCGCCCAGCACGCCGCCCAGGCCCGACGAGAACCCGTAGAACAGCCCCTGGCCGTGGCCGTTGAGGTTGCCCGGGAAGTAGCGCGCCAGCAGCTGCATCGCCGAGGCGAAGAACGCGGCGAAGCCCAGGCAGTGGGTGGCCTGCGCCACCAGCATCACCGGCAGGTTCTCCGGCCACAGCGCGGTGGCCCACCAGCGCAGCGCGGCGCTGGCCATGGAGATGATCAGCAGCCAGCTGGCATCCCAGCGCCGGAAGAAGCGGGCGATCAGGAAGAACACCGCCACCTCGAACACCACGCCAACGGTCCACATCAGGCCCAGCAGCGAGGTGCTGTAGCCATGCTGGTCCATGTACAGCGAGAAGAACGTGTAGTACGGCCCGAACGAGAGCTGCTCGAGGAACGCGGCGATGAAGAACGCCAGCACCGGTGGCCGCCGCACGATCGACCAGAAGCCCTGCACGTGCGCGGCATGGGTGCCGACATGGCGGGCATAGCGGTTGACGAAGGACGCGCCGGTCATCAGCACGAACAGCGGCAGCATCAGCCATGGCAGCAGGCCGGCGCCGTGGCGTTCGATGACCCAGCCGAACAGCGTGACCACGGCGATGAAGCCCAGCGAGCCCCAGACCCGGATCATGCCGTAGCGATGGCTGTCGCTGCCCAGGTGGGTGAGGGTGATGGACTCGAACTGCGGCATCACCGCGTTGTAGAAAAAGCAGAACCCGACCATCACCGCGTACAGCGTCCATGTCGGCTGCGGCAGCAGGAAGCCGGTGAAGCTGAGCACGGTCAACACGCAGCCGATGCGCAGCCAACGGATCGGGTGCGGCGATACCGCCGCCAGCGAGGTCCAGGTGCTTGGCGCGACCACCCGGGTGGCGTACCACAGGCTCATCATCACGCTGATCGCGGTCACGCCCATGCCGCGCGACTGCAGGTACAGGCTCCAGTACGGGGTGAACGCGCCCAGTGCGGCGTAATAGAAGAAATAGAAGCTGGACAGCCGGGCGACGGGAACCGCTGGCTGCAGCGTGGTCGGGGAGGTCATGAACGGGCGCGCGGGCGCGGAAAGCAGGGCGCCTATTGTGCGCCCTGTGCCGCGCTTCGTCCCGTCGAAGGCGTGCCGTCGCCTGCCGGCCGGGAACGGCGGCCGCAGCGGCTGCGCCCGCATCGTGGGCGACGGGAGATCAGCGGGCGGCTTCGGCGTTCCAGGCCGCGACCCGGGCGCGGACCCCGGCGAGCATGGCGTCCAGCGCGGCACGGTCGTACACGACGCCGCGCATCACCACCGTGTCGATGCCGCGGGTGGCACCGATGTCCTGCAGCGGGTTGCGTTCCAGCAGCACCAGGTGGCGGCCTTGCCGGCGGCGATGGCACCGTAGCGGTCGAGCCTGCCGAACCAGGCCGGGCCGTTGCGGGTGGCCGTGGTCAGTGCCTGCGCGGGCGTCAGCCCGTGGCGGACATACAGCGCCAGCTCGTTGTGCAGGCCGATGCCGGGGTAGTTGTAGGAATTGAGGAAGCCGGCGTCGGTGCCGGCCATGATGCGTACGCCGGCCTCCAGCAGCAGCGGCAGCACCGCCGCGACCCGGGCATGGCGCGCATGGCGCGCCTGGATCTGTTCGGGCGTGGCGTTGGCGGCGCGCTCCACGCGCCAGGCGTAGGTCCTGCGCAGGCCGGGGCCGATGTAGGCCAGGTACGGGTCGTCGGCGTGCGTTTCGCTGTCGAGGAAGCTGAGGATCCGGCTGCCGTCGAGCGTGGGCGTGACCGCGACCCCGCGTTCGGCGAAACGGCGATAGGCGGCCATCGCGGTGGCGCGGTCGAAGCCTTCGTGCAGGCGGCGGCTGGCCTCGGCGCGGTCGATGCGGCCGGCGGCGAAATCGGCGGCGATCGCAGCCTCGTCCGGGATCCCGGCCTGGAACGCGTAGTCCAGGTGTTCGATGGAACTGATGCCGGCATCGACGGCCTGGCCGACGGTCAAGGCCATCGGGATATGGCCGGAGGTGCGCAGGCCACGCTTCTTCGCTTCGGACAGCGCGTACAGGAACAGCTCCGGCTTGAGCGTGCTGTCGGTGATCTTGACGAAATCCACCCGGTCGCGCTGTTCGCGGTCCAGCGCGGCGTCCACGCCGGCCTCGTCACCGGCTTCCAGGGTGCCCTTCCACACCGGTGCGATGCCCTCGATCTTGGCGCCGGAGGTGAACAGCTGCGGCCCGAACAACTGGCCGTTGGCGATCTGCGCGCGCCACGCCAGCACCTGCCCGGGCAGGTCGCCGGACGCGTCGCGCACGCTGGTGATGCCGTGGGCGACGTACAGCGGCAGCAACGCCTTGTTTTCTTCGACCAGCGCCGGGCCGCCGCCGAAGTGCACGTGCATGTCCCACAGCCCCGGAATCAGGTAGCGGCCGCGTGCGTCGACGGTCCTGCGCGCGCGCCACTGCGCGGCCAGCGTCGCGTCCTCGCCCACCGCGACGATGTCCGCGCCGCGGATCGCCACGGCCTGGCCGGTCAGGGCGCGGGCGTGCTCGACATCGACGAGGGTGGCGTGGCGGACCAGTACATCGGCGTCCTGGCGCGCCGCCAGGGCGGGTGACGCCAGCGCCAGCAGCGAGAAAAGGGCGAGGCAGAGCGTGGTTTTCATTGGGCAGGTTCCAGTGGCGCGCGGCGGGCCGCACGACGGGCAGGGGAGACCGGTGGATGCCGGCCGGTCACGTGGCGGGCATCGGCGCAGCCAGGTGGTAATGGCCGGGCATCGCCTGTCCCGGTCGGCATCGCGTGCGGGTGCGCCGTGAGGGGGGCGGGCCGGTGTTTGCGTGCGGTCCGGGTCGATGCTACAAGCCGTTGCCTCCATCCAGAAATGAAATGTGTCGATGGAAAACAGTCCGAAATCGAATAGGGTGCTGTTCGACCTCGACCTGCTGCGTGCCCTGTTGACGGTGGCCGACTGCGGCAGCTTCACCGCCGCCGCCGCGCGTCTGCATTCCACCCAGTCGACGATCAGCCAGAAGGTGCGGCGGCTGGAGGAGCTGGCCGGGCACCGCCTGCTCGACCGCGGCGTGCGCGACGTGCGTCCCACCGATACCGGCGAGACCGTGCTGGGCTATGCGCGGCGCCTGCTGGCACTGAACGAGGAACTGGGCGAGGCGCTGTCCGGCGCGCACGTGGCCACCACCCTGCGGCTGGGCGTACCGGAGGATTTCGCCGGCGGCCGGACCACGCACCTGCTGGCCGATTTCAGCCGGCGCCACCCGCGGGTGAAGCTGGAGGTGAGCAGTGGCCTGAGCCGTGCGCTGGCCGAGGGCTACGACCGTGGCGAACTGGACCTGGCGCTGGTCAAGCAGCGCCGCGGCAGCCGCGAGGCGCTTGCGCGCTGGCCCGAGCCGATGCGCTGGATCGACAGCGCGGCCAGCCCCGCGTTCGCGCTGGACCCGGTGCCGCTGGTGGCGTTCCCGCCACGCGGCCTGTACCGCGAGGACATGATCGACGCGATCGAGGCGCTGGGCCGGCGCTGGCGCATCAGCTTCACCAGCTCCAGTCTCGGCGGCATCCAGGCGGCGGTCGCCGATGGCCTCGGCATCAGCCTGCTGCCGGCGCGCACGGTGACGCCGGCGCACGTCGTGCTGGGAGCGGAAAGCGGCCTGCCGGAGATCGACAGCATCGAGCTGGCGATCCTGATGCGGCCCTCGGCCGACCCCGAGGTGCGGGTGTTGGCCGACATGCTGGTGGAGATGCTGGGCCAGTCGCGCGGCTGAGGCGCGGCCGGATCAGGACGCGGTTGCGTCCACTGCCCATTGGCCGCGGCGGACGATGCGCCGGCGGCATGGCACCCCGGCCACCGCGGCCGCGGCATTGGGTGCATCCAGCACCAGGAAGGTGGCCTCGTTGCCGACTGCCAGGCCATGGCCCTGCAGGCCGATCACGCGCGCGCCGGCGCCGCTGGCCATTTCCAGTGCCATGCACAGTTCCTCGTCGGCATGGAATCCGGAGCGGTAGCCCAGCAGCATGGCCCGTTGCAGCATGTCGCCGTTGCCATAGGGCCACCAGGCGTCGCGGATGTTGTCGTTGCCCAGGAACACCTCCACGCCGGCCGCGCGCAGATACCGCACCGGCGGGAACGGGCGGTCGCCCGGGGCGTTGGTCATGATCGCCACGCCGGCATCGGCGAGCGCCGTGGCGATGCGCTCCAGCTGCGCCTGGCCGACCTCACCCAGCGCATAGGCGTGGCTGACCGCAACCCGCCCCTGCATGCCCAGGGTGCGGCTGCGTTCGGCGATGCGCCGCAACTGTTCGATGCCGCCCAGGCCGGGTTCGTGCAGATGGATGTCGACCTTGGCGGCGTAGCGCCCGGCGATGCCGAAGACCACGTCGAGCTGGCCCGTGCTGTCGCCATCGAGCGTGTCCGGGTCGATGCCGCCGACCACCTGCGCGCCTTCGCGCATCGCCGCATCCAGCACCTGAGCGGTGCCGGGGCAGGACAGCACCCCGGCCTGCGGGAACGCGACCAGCTCGATGTCGACGGTGCCGCGCCAGCGTTCGCGCACCGCGTTCACCGCGTGCAGGTTGTCCAGCCCGGTGGTGGCGTCGACGTCGACATGGCTGCGCATCGCCACCGTGCCGAACCCGGCCGCCTGCGCCACCAGCGCGTCGGCGCGTTCGACGATGGAGGGCGATACCGCCAGCTCCTGCTTTTCGATGGCCAGGCGCTCGCGCAGGGTGCGTGCGGGGCGATGCGGATGCCAGCGGTCGCCGACGAAACTCTTGTCCAGGTGGATATGGCCATCGACCAGGCCCGGCAGCACCAGCTGCCCGCCCAGGTCGATCTGTTGCACGCCGTCAATACGCGGCAGGGCCGGACCGATGGCGGCGAAACGGCCGCTGGCGACGGCCAGCTCCAGCGGCGCACCGTCGGCACCGACGGCATTGGTGAACAGGTGGTCGAACATGGCGGTGTCGTGGGCGAGGGCTCGGGGCCGCCACCATAGGCCCGCGGCCGATGCACCGGAAATGAAGTATCGCGATGGGGGCCATTCGGCCCGGCACTGGCCGGCCGCCGGGGCCGCGGGTCCGGGCATGCCCGCCCATCGACGGCCATGCGCGCAGCCACCAGCGCCGCGCGGCGCCTTTCACTCCGGGGCGTGGTCGGCGCCGTGGGACAACCGGGGCGTCGAGCGCGCCGGGTGCGCCGCCACGTGCGCGGCGCCGACACAGCCCGCGAGCTGTCTTCTCATTCGGGGTCGTAGTCCAGGTTCGATGCCAGCCACCGCTCGGCCTGCGCGCGGTCCACGCCCTTGCGCCGCGCATAGTCGGCCACCTGCTCCCGCGACACCCGCCCGACCACGAAGTACTGGCTCTGCGGATGGCTGAAGTAATAGCCCGACACCGCCGCGGTGGGCAGCATGGCGAAGCTCTCGGTCAGCGACATGCCGATGCCTTCGGCGCCGAGCAGGGCGAACAGCGTGCGCTTCTCGCTGTGTTCCGGGCAGGCCGGGTAGCCGGGCGCGGGGCGGATGCCGACGTAGCGCTCGGCGATCAGCGCCTCGTTATCCAGCGCCTCGTCGGCCGCATAGCCCCAGTACCCGGTGCGCACGCGATGGTGCAGGCGCTCGGCCAGCGCCTCGGCCAGGCGGTCGGCCAGGGCCTTGAGCAGGATCGCGTTGTAGTCGTCGTGGTCGGCCTCGAAGCGCGCCACGTGCGGCTCGATGCCGATGCCGGCGGTGACCGCGAAGGCACCGATCCAGTCCTGCCTGCCGCTGTCCGCCGGGGCGATGAAGTCGGCCAGGCAGAAGTCCGGGCGCTCGGCCGGCTTGTCCACCTGCTGGCGCAGGAAGTGCAGGGTGGCCTGGCCATCGGGCAGCGATACCACCACGTCGTCGCCGCGGCTGTTCGCCGGCCACAGCCCGAACACGGCGCGCGCGGTCAGCCATTTTTCCTTGATGATCGTGTCCAGCATCGCGCGCGCGTCGCGGTACAGCGCGCTGGCCTGGGCGCCGACGATCTCGTCGTCGAGGATCGCCGGGAACTTGCCCGCCAGCTCCCAGGCGCTGAAGAACGGGCTCCAGTCCAGGAACGGCAGCAGGTCCTGCAGCGGCCAGTCCTCGAACACATGCAGGCCCGGCTGCGCCGGTACCGGTGGCGCGTACTGCGCCCAGTCGCAGCTGAAGCGCTGGCCGCGCGCATGTTCCAGCGAGACCAGGCGTTTGGCGTCGCCGCGGTTGCGATGGCGCTGGCGGATGTCGGCGTAATCGGCATCGTTGGCCGCGACGAACGCGCCGCGCAGCTCCTGCGAGATCAGCGACTGCGCCACGCCCACCGCGCGCGAGGCGTCCTTCACCCACACCGTGGGCGCGCTGTAGTGCGGGTCGATCTTCAGCGCGGTATGCGCGCGCGAGGTGGTGGCGCCGCCGATCAGCAGTGGCGTGCTGAAGCCCTGGCGCTGCATCTCGCGGGCGACGTGGCTCATCTCCTCCAGCGAGGGCGTGATCAACCCGGACAGGCCGATCAGGTCGGCGTTCTCGGCGCGCGCGGTGTCCAGGATCTTCTGCGCCGGGACCATCACGCCCAGGTCGATCACCTCGAAATTGTTGCAGGCCAGGACCACGCCGACGATGTTCTTGCCGATGTCGTGCACGTCGCCCTTGACCGTGGCCGACCACGTTCATGCCGTCCATCAGCGGGCCTTCGATCACGTCCAGCGGCCGGCTGGCCTGCTGCCGCGCTTCCTCGGTGTCCTCTTCGACCCAGCTGTCCAGGCCATGTACCAGCGCATGCGCCAGCCGCTCGCGCACCGGCTTGCGGCGCCAGGCCAGGTCCTCGGCCTTCTTCTCGCCCTTCCTGCCCTTGTAGCGCTCGGCGATCTCCAGCAGGCGCTCGGTGCCGTCGCGGCGGCGGTTGAGGATCACGTCCTCCACGCGCTCGCGCAGTTCCGGTTCCAGTTCGTCGTAGATCGGCAGCGCACCGGCGTTGACGATGCCCATGTCCATGCCGGCGCGGATGGCGTGGTACAGGAACACCGCGTGGATCGCCTGGCGCACGGTCTCGTTGCCGCGGAAGGAGAACGAGACGTTGGACACGCCGCCGGACACGTGGCAGTGCGGCAGCGTACGCTTGATGATGCGGGTGGCTTCGATGAAGTCCACCGCATAGTTGTCGTGTTCCTCGATGCCGGTGGCGACGGCGAAGATGTTCGGGTCGAAGATGATGTCCTGCGGCGGGAAGCCGACCTGCTCGACCAGGATGCGGTAGGCGCGGGTGCAGATTTCCACCTTGCGCGCGCAGGTGTCGGCCTGGCCGTCCTCGTCGAAGGCCATCACCACCGCGGCCGCGCCATAGCGGCGCACCAGCCGGGCGTGCTCGATGAACGCCGCTTCGCCCTCCTTGAGCGAGATCGAGTTGACCACGCTCTTGCCCTGCAGGCACTTCAGCCCGGCCTCGATCACGCTCCACCTGGACGAATCGACCATCACCGGGATGCGCGCGATGTCCGGCTCGGACATGATCAGGTTGAGGAAGCGGGTCATCGCCTTCTCGGAGTCGATCAGGCCCTCGTCCATGTTGACGTCCAGGATCTGCGCGCCGCTGGCGACCTGCTGGCGCGCCACCTCCACCGCTTCCTCGTAGCGCTCTTCCTTGATCAGCTTGCGGAATTGCGCACTGCCGGTGACGTTGGTGCGTTCGCCGACGTTGACGAACAGCAGGTCCGGGGTGATGACCAGCGGTTCCAGGCCGGACAGGCGGGTATACGGCGGGGTGTTCATGCGGCCTGCTCCCGGGCCTGCGGCAGCGCCCGCGGCGGTACCCCGGCCACGGCCTCGGCGATCGCCTTGATGTGCGCCGGAGTAGTGCCGCAGCAGCCGCCGACCAGGTTCAGCAGCCCGGAGGTGGCGAACTCCTTCAGCGTGGCGGCCATTTCCTCCGGCGTCTCGTCGTACTCGCCGAAGGCGTTGGGCAGGCCGGCGTTGGGGTGGGCGCTGACGTAGCCGTCCGATACCTGCGCCAGCGTCTCCACGTGCGGACGCATGTCGCTGGCGCCTAGCGCGCAGTTGAAGCCGATCGACAGTGGCTGGCCGTGCGCGACCGAAGCGTGGAAGGCCTCGGCGGTCTGCCCGGACAGGGTGCGGCCGGAGGCGTCGGTGATGGTGCCGGAGATCATCACCGGCAGGCGCCCGCCCCGCGCGTCGAAGGCCTCCTCGATGGCGAACAGCGCGGCCTTGGCGTTGAGCGTGTCGAAAATGGTCTCCACCATCAGTGTGTCGGCACCGCCGTCGATCAGGCCGTCGATGGCCTCGCGGTAGGTCGCGCGCAGTTCGTCGAAGCTGGTGTTGCGGAAGCCCGGGTCGTTGACGTCGGGGCTGATCGAGGCGGTACGGCTGGTCGGGCCGAGCACGCCGATCACGAAGCGCGGCTTGTCCGGGGTCTTCGCCTCGATGGCGTCGCAGCATTGCCGCGCCACCTGCGCGCCGGCCTTGTTCAGTTCGTACACCAGGTGCTGCAGGTGGTAGTCGGCCTGGCTCACCGAGGTGGCGTTGAAGGTATTGGTCTCGACCAGGTCGGCGCCGGCTTCCAGGTAAGCGGTGTGGATGCCGGCGATGATGTCCGGCCGGGTCAGCAGCAGCAGGTCGTTGTTGCCCTTCAGGTCATGGCCGCAGCCGGCGCCGTGCACGTGGGCGCTGTCGAAACCCTCCACGAAGCGCTGCCCGCGGTAGTCGTCCTCTTCCAGCCCATGGCGCTGGATCATCGTGCCCATGGCGCCGTCGATGACCAGGATGCGCCGGGCGAGGGCGTGCAGCAGCTTGGCGACGCGTTCGGGATGGAGCCAGGGGAGGGCGTGCATGGGCGGACCGTGGGGGGAATCGGGGGGAGAGGACGGGTACGCCCACTCAGGGGCGGTGGGCGATCAGCGAGATCACCTCGAAGTGCGGCGGGCGCTTCTCGCGGGTGACGGTTTCCAGGCTGGAGGCCTCCAGCCCGGCCTTTTCGACGAACCTGCGCAGTTCCTTGCCGGTGAAGCCGAGGTTGACGTGGCCGTAGGCTTCCACCGCGGCCTTGTGCTCGTGGCGGGCCAGGCTGCACAGCATCAGCCGCCCGCCCGGGCGCAGCACCCGCGCGCCTTCGGCCACCGCCCTGGACGGGTGGCTGGCGTAGGTGAGGGCGTGCATCAGCACCACCAGGTCGAAGCTGCCGTCGTCGAACGGCAGCTGGTGCATGTCGCCCTCGCGCACTTCCACGTTGGGCAGCCTGCGCAGGCGCTCGCTGGCCGCGGCGACCACGCGCGCGCTGGTGTCGATGCAGACATAGCGCTGCGCGTGCGGGGCCAGCAGTTCGGCCAGCACGCCGTCGCCGGAGGCGATGTCGAGCACGTCGCCGGTTTCCAGCAGCGGCAGCGCGCTGCGTGCCAGCGCTTCCCAGGTGCGTCCGGGCGAGTAGTGGCGTTCCATGTCGCCGGCCACGCTGTCGGCCCAGTTCTGGTCGGCCGCGCGCATCGCCAGCACCGACGGCACCCGCTCGGCGTCCTGGCGCAGCAGCGGGTCGTCGCTGCCGTTGCTCAGCGCATGCCACAATGCGCGCTGCGCCGGATCCAGCGCGGCGTCGTCGAAGCGGTAGTAGGCCGACACCCCGGCGCGGCGATCGCGCACCAGCCCGGCTTCCTTCAGGCGGGCCAGGTGGGTGGACACGCGCGGCTGCGCCAGCGTGGTGATGGCCGACAGCTCGGCCACGGTCAGCTCTTCCTGTTCCAGCAGCGTCAGCAGGCGCACGCGGGTGGCGTCGGCGAACACCTTCAGGCGGGTCGACCAGTCTTCCAGATCCATAAATATCTACCTATCGAGATAGAGAGATATTTTGCTGCTGCGGCGCGGCAGGGTCAAGGCGCGGCCTGCGTGGGCCGGGTGAACGGGTACGCAGGTCGACGTGAATGGCGCTGCCCACCCAGCGCCGTCTGCCGCGGCTGGCCCCCCTCTTTGCCGATCACGGCAACAGTTACAATCGCAACTTCGTAATGCCCTGGGAGGGGTGTAGTGGATTTCAGCTTTTCCGACGAACAACTGATGCTGCAGGATGTCGCCCGCCGCATCGCCCAAGAGAAGATCGGCCCCAGCGCCGAGCACCACGATGCCACCGGCGAATATCCGCTGGAGAACATCCGCCTGCTCGGCGAGAACGGCCTGATGGGCATCGAGGTACCCGTCGAGTACGGCGGTGCGGGCATGGACCCGGTGTCCAGCGTGCTGGCGATTGTCGAGGTGTCCGCTGCCGATGCCGCGCACGCCACCATCATGTCGGTCAACAACTCGCTGTTCTGCAACGCCGTGCTCAGCCACGGCAGCGAGGAACAGAAGCAGCTGTACGTGCGCGCGATCGCCGAGGGCCGCGAGATCGGCGCCTTCGCCCTGACCGAATCGCAGTCCGGCTCCGACGCCACCGCCATGCGCTGCCGCGCGGTCAAGCAGGCCGACGGCACCTATGTGATCAACGGCCAGAAGAGCTGGATCACCTCCGGCCCGGTGGCACGCTACATCGTGCTGTTCGCGATGACCGACCCGTCGCAGGGCGCGCGCGGCATCACCGCCTTCATGATCGACACCACCCGCCCGGGCTTCGGCCGCGGCAAGACCGAGCCCAAGCTCGGCGTGCGCGCCTCGGCCACCTGCGAGATCGAGTTCCAGGACTACGTGGCGCGCGCCGAGGACGTGATCGGTGCCGAGGGGCAGGGCTTCAAGATCGCCATGGGCCTGCTCGACTCCGGCCGCATCGGCATCGCCGCGCAGGCAGTGGGCATCGCCCGCGCCGCCTACGAGGCGTCGCTGGCCTACGTGCGCGAGCGCAAGTCCTTCGGCGCGCCGATCGGCAGCTTCCAGATGATCCAGGCCAAGATCGCCGACATGAAGTGCAAGCTGGACGCGGCGCTGCTGCTGACCCTGCGCGCGGCCTGGACCAAGGCCCAGGGCAAGCGCTTCTCCACCGAAGCCGCGGTCGCCAAGCTCACCGCCTCGGAAGCGGCGATGTGGATCGCCCACCAGGCCGTGCAGATCCACGGCGGCATGG
>ERZ778023.3150-NODE-3150-length-17132-cov-5.686772_pt1 | contig 17132 bp, 16 predicted proteins | sample MGYA00375753_ERZ778023 | MGnify/ENA primary metagenome ERZ778023 (study PRJEB29350, sample SAMN05389822) | bioreactor metagenome | isolation source: Ammonium sulfate bioreactor | place: South Africa: University of Cape Town | collected 2014-04-04 ... | reverse complement strand
CCACCGCGACGGCAGGGAGATCGACCGCCTGCCGGAGCAGGAATTACGCATCCTGCATCGCGAGGAGCGGCTGGATCGCAACATGTTCGACGGGGAGCTGTCTGTCATCATGGTGCTGGAGGACATCCGGGTGGGCGATGTGGTGGAGTACGCCTTCACGTATGAGGGGGAAAATCCGATCTTTGGCGGGAAGTTCATGGATTCCTTCGGCACGGTCGACGATGATCCCATTTCCGCCATGAGCTACAGGCTGCTCTGGCCGAAGGGCCGCGAGGTGCAGGTGCGCAACCACAATACCGACCTGTCCCCGGCGAAGACCGATCTGCCCGACGGCTCCTCGGAGTACCGGTGGACCGCCCGCGATGTGCGCCCGCTCATTCCCGATGACGACCTCCCCGACTGGTACGATCCCTGGGGCTGGGTGCAGCTTTCGGAGTGGAAAACGTGGGGTGATGTCGCCCGGTGGGGAGTGCCGCTCTACAACACCTCCGAGCCCCTGCCCGGAGAGATCGAGGAGGAGCTCACTCGCATCCGCTCGCTTCCCAAGCCGGAGGACCAGGTGCGCGCCGCGCTCTGGTATGTCCAGGACAACATCCGCTATCTCGGCATCGAGATCGGCCCCAACGCCCACCAGCCGCACCGCATCTCGGAAATCGTGGCCCGGCGCTTCGGCGACTGCAAGGACAAGACGATCCTCCTCTGCGCGATGCTGCGCAACCTTGGCTTCCAGGCCGATCCCGCGCTCGTCACCACGGATGGCTGGCTGAAACACGACAACTGGCTTCCCTCCGCCTGGGCGTTCGACCACGTCGTCGTCCACCTCTCGCTGAACGGCAAGACGTATTGGCTCGATCCCACAGAGGACAACCAGGGCGGCGCGTTGGGCGAGATTTATTTCCCGGACTACCACCAGGCGCTCGTCCTGCGCGACGACACGACGGACCTCACCGAGATCAAGGCGGGCGGCTACGAAACCTCCAGCACCGACGTGAAGGAAAATTACGATTTCCCGGATTTCACCGGCCTCGTAAATCTCTCCGTCGAGACCACGTACCGCGGCCACGCCGCCGACGTCATGCGCCGTCACCTGGAGAACTACAGCAGCGAGGAGATTACCAAAAACTACCGGAACTTCTACGGCCGCGATCACGACAACATCCAGTCGCTCGACTCCCCCGAGTTCACTGACGATCGCTCCCGCAACATCATCACCTGCCGCGAAAAATACGTGATTCGCGACTTCTGGAAAGACGGCGATACCAGGAACAAACTCAAGGGCAAGATCGACGCCGACATCGTAAGCGAGAGGCTCTCGCGCCCGGACTCCTCCTCCCGCGAGATGCCGTACGCCATCGACTTCCCCTCCCGCGTGAGCAGCGTGATCGAGCTTTCCTTCCCGAGATCGATGAATTTCGATTCCGACTCGGAGACGGTGAACGACCCTTCGTTTCACTACTCTTTCTCGGCCACACCGGATGGAAGCCGCCTCACCCTGCGGCACAAGTACGAAGCCAAATCCGACCACGTGCCCCCCTATCGCATGGGCGGCTATCTCTCCAATCTCAACCGGGCCTACGGCTCCACCGGCTACCAGATCACCGTGCCCGACTCGTGGGCAAAGAACGGCGCGCAGGACGAACCGGACAAACCGGCCGTGCAACCGCACAAGCTGTCCTCTTTGAAAAGCACGCTGATCGTCCTGCTGACCCTGGGCGCCGCCGGTCTCCTGGGGGGGGCTTTTTTCCTGCTCCTCTTCGCCGTGCTGGCCTTCCGCATGCACCGCCAGCCCAAGCCCGTCCCGGCGTCTCCGTTTCAGTCTCCCAACACACCTCCGGGCGTCTAGGATCAGTCCATACCGCAATGGCCATCGAGGAAAAACTAGCCGCACGGCTCAAGGCGGCGGGGATTCGGCCCGAGGACATTACCTTTTCCTTCACCCGTGCCAGCGGTCCCGGCGGCCAGCATGTCAACAAGGTCAGCACCTCGGTGGAACTGCTGCATATCCCCACCGGCACCCGGGTGGTCGCAAGCGACTCTCGGTCGCAGCACACGAATCGCAACCTGGCTCTCCTTCGGTTCGTCGAGAGGATCGAAGCCGCCCGTACCGCCGCCGCGCAGAAACGCAAAGCCGAGGCCTCGAAAAAGCGCCGCCAGCGCGCCAAGCGCAGCTACGGCACAAAGCAGGAAATGCTGCGCGACAAGAAGCATCGCGGAGAGACGAAGAAATTGCGCGGCAAAGTGCAGCCTGGAGGTCACGGGTAAACAACCCGATTTTTTCTACTCGCTGCAAGGCCCATAGCATCGCTTTACGCCCCTCGCGTTTTTCCAGAGGCGTCTCCCCCATTCACTTCATCTGCACGACGACTTTCCCCTTCGCCCGGCCTCTTTCGAGATAGGCCAGCGCGGCCTTCGCCTGATCAAACGGGAAGACATTGTCGATGACCGGCCGGATTTTGCCTGCCTTGAGGAGCTCACCGATTTCCGCGAGTTGTCCTCCGTCGGGATGCACGAAGAGAAACGAATAGGTCGCGCCTTTTTTCTTGGCCCTGCGGATGATGCCGCCGCTCAACAAGCCGACCACGGACTTGAGAACAAAGTTCATGCCGCGAGCGCGCGCAAACGCCGCGTCCGGTGGCCCGATGAGCGAGACAATGCGGCTGTTCGGTTTTAGGACTTTCAGGGATTTCTTGAGTGCCTCCCCTCGGAGGGTGCCCAACACGACATCGTAGTTGCGCAGCACGTCTTCAAACTCCTGTTTCTTGTAATCGATCACTTCGTCGGCGCCGAGGCCTTTGACCAGGGCGACGTTCCCCGTGCTCGTCGTCGTTCCCACTGTCGCGCCGAAATGTTTGGCGAACTGGATCGCGAATGTGCCGATGCCACCCGAACCCGCGGGAACGAATACCTTTTGGCCAGGCCGAAGTTGCGCTCGCTCTTTCAAGGCCTGCCAAACGGTCAATCCGACCATGGGGATGGAAGCCGCCTGCACAAAATCCAGGTTGGCCGGCTTGAGCGCGGCGGCGCTCTCCGGCACGACGGCGAAGTCGGCAAGCGTTCCCGTGCCCAGGTCGAAGACGCTCGCGAAAACCGCATCGCCCTTCTTGAAGCGAGTCACCCGACTGCCCACCTCCACCACGATGCCGGCCACGTCGCTGCCCAGCGTCGCCGGGAGGTCGAAGCGGAGCATCAGCTTGAACGTTCCTTTCGGGATCATGGTGTCGATCAAGTTCAGGCCGACAGCGTGAACCTCGACAAGAACCTCGTCCGGCTTGACGGTCGGACGGGGAAGATCGGCAAATACAATGTTGTTCGCTTTGGCGTAACGGGTAAAAGTGAGCGCCTTCATAATCAGGGCATTGATTTGGTGATGGTTGAGTGAGCGAATGAGCAGGATTCGTGAGGGCTAGGACTGCAGCCTTGACCAAGAGCGGTATCGCCGGGCCAGGAGCTTATTCCTCAACTGGTCCCGGATGATGCTGAAGATCGCGCTGGCATTTGCGAGAGGTCGCTGGCCGTCGCCCAGACGCTGCAATTGCCGCTGGATAACGGCCATATACGCGACTGAGGCCAGCATCTTGTCCTTGAACTTGATGGTGGGCAACACGCCGTCCCTGGGTTTGGCCTCCCTCCACGTTAGCGGCAGACCGGGGTCCATCGCCAGCGAGGTAGCGATGCCGACAAGGGACACGCCCTGGCTAAGCACGCCTTCCGCGACTTCACGCCGACGGATGCCGCCAGTCGTCATGATCGGCATTCGGGCGACCTTGGATATGTCGCGGGCAAATTCCAGAAAGTAAGCTTCGCGCGCCAGGGTCCGTCCGTCCCGTGTCTGGCCCTGCATGGCCGGCGCTTCGTAACTGCCACCGGAAAGCTCCACGAGGTCCACACCACTGGAGTTGAGCATCTTTACGACCTCCAGAGCGTCGTCGGAATCAAAACCGCCACGCTGAAAATCCGCCGAGTTGATTTTGACGCCCACACAGAATTCCCGTCGCACCGCGCCCCGCACGGCGGAGACGACTTCGAGCAGAAACCGCACACGATTCGCCATGCTGCCGCCCCATTTGTCCTTTCGCAGATTCGTCAGGGGCGAAAGAAACTGGCTGATGAGGTAGCCGTGAGCCGCGTGAATCTCAACACCCGTGAATCCGGCGGCTTCAGCCTCGCGGGCGGTATCGGCAAATCGCTGAATGATCTGTCTGATTTGCGTTTCGTTGAGCGCTTTGGGTTTGGCGATGAGCTTGGAGTGTTTTCCCAAATCCACAGCGACCTCGGACGGCGCCCAGCCGGGTTGACCCAACACCGCCATGGTTTGGCGGCCGGGATGATTGATCTGCATCCACACTTGCGCTCCATGACTGCGAGCGGCTTTGGCCCATGCCCTGAAGGGCGCAAGATCCATGCCTCGCTGCAAAACCACATCTCCCGGACTGCCAAGAGCGAGTGGATCGATCATCACGTTGCCGGTAATGATGAGGCCCACTCCGCCTTGGGCGAAGTTCGCTTCCATGCGCGCCAGCCGGGCATCCGGAGCCTGTCCCGGCCCGGCCAGGCTCTCGGCCATCGCCGCCTTGGCGATGCGATTGGGGATCACAGTTCCGTTGGGCAGCACCAGCGGAGAAAATAATCCGGGGGAAGTAGCAGCGTGGGAGGAAGCGCCGGAGGGCGCGTCCGCGAAAGAGGTTTTCATGACCGAGTCCTGGTTAATTCAGTTGGAATTCCTTGCGTAAAGCGCGATCGAACAGGCTCGCTGGAAGAAAACGGCGGAGTCGGCTCAACGTGACACCTTTGCCGACGGGGTAGCGGAGCCGGGGCGACTCGGCGGTCAGCGCCGTAAAAACGGCTTCCGCCACAAGATGCGGGTCGTCACCGTACGCAATGCCCTTCCGTGTCAGCTCCAAAATTCGACCACGGTGAACGGCATATTCGTCGAGCTGAACATCGGCGTCTTTCCCGCTGTGGCTGATGTTGCTCTTCGTGAAGGCTGGCTCGATGAGCAATGCCCGAACTCCAAAGCGACGCACCTCGTGGTCCAGCGACTCGGTGTAGCCTTCCATCGCATGTTTGCTCGCAGCATACATGGCCATGAAGGGCGACGGGAGCAATCCCACCACTGAACTGATATTGACGAAACGGCCGAAGCCAGCCCGTCGCATTCCCGGCAGGACGGCATTCGTCACCCGCAAGACGCCAAAGAAATTGGTTTCAAACTGCTGGCGAGCTTCCGTGAGACTTGTTTCTTCCACCGCTCCAGTAAGAGCGTACCCCGCATTATTGACCACAAATTGAATGGGCCCGCTTTTTTGGACGATGCTCTGGACTGCGCCAGCCACGCTGGCGTCGTCGGTGACATCCATGCCAATCATTTCCACGCTGGGAATCGGGCGGGCCGACTTCGGATCACGCGCCGTGCCGAAGACGCGAGCACCCCGTTCGGCGAGTAATTGGGCGATTTCCCGACCGATGCCGGAAGAGGCGCCGGTGACCAGGGCAGTTTGGTTTTTCAGGGATGTGATCATAGATAAAAGAGTTCGGCCATAAAGATGATGTTCATAATCTAAACGTCAAACACTTTTTGATGTTGATTGACATCATTGACCGGGAAAGCGTTAGTCTCGGGAGGAGAATCCAAAGAATGAAAGTGACGAAAACGCAGGCCCGGGAGAACCGGGCGCACATTGTGGAGACGGCCTCCGCGCTGTTCCGTGAGCGCGGCTACGACGGCGTGAGCGTGGCGGATTTAATGGCCGCTGCCGGTTTTACTCACGGCGGATTCTACAAGCATTTCCGGTCCAAGGCGGACCTGATGGCAGAAGCCGCAGCAAACGGTTTTTTACAGTCTGCCGCAAATATGGCGGAGAAAGATGAAGCCGCGTTCGTGCAAGAATACGTATCCCGGAAACACCGCGACGCGCCCGGCCATGGCTGCACGCTCGCGGCTCTTTGTGGGGACGCCGCGCGCCAGCCAGAAGAGATCAAGGAGAGCTTCGCCGCCGGCATCGAAGGCCAGCTCGCCACCTTGGAGCGTGAAGATGGTGACTTGAGCGAAATCGCGAAACGCGAAGCGCGAGTCCGGAGGATCGACACGCTTGCCCATGCCCTGGGCGCCATCGTTTTGTCACGGGCCTGTCCAGACGACTCCCCGTTGGCGGACGAGATTCTGGAAATCTGCCGCACCCGGATACTTGAGTCTCTATGCCACGAAAGCAAGTCAGCCAAATCCCAGAAGCAGAGACCCCGACAGGTCGGAGAGTAAGGTAAGTCCGCGCCAAGGGGCAGCTACGGGAAGGGGTAATATTTCCGATTGGCAGGTTATGGCACCAGAGATAGTGCACTGTCATGCCCGATGCCCTTAACGACATCGCCAGGGAGATTCACCTGGCGGCCTCCGGCGATGCGCCATGACCGCGTCCGCACTCATGGCGAAATGTGCGGCAGAGATCCAGGGGCGGCTCGGCCTGCGCCTGGGCCTGGTGATCAGCCTCTATATCGGGCTCTATCTTGCCACCGGACAGAATGACATCCTGAGTGTCGCGGTGCTCGCCGGGGGACTGTACATCGCCAGCGAAGGGCTTCGCCTCGGGTATTGGCTGACCATCTGCCATTACCTCATCGGTCTTTCCGCATTCCTCCTCCTGTATCTCACGATCGGCATCCCCTGGCTTTTCGCCCTCTTGTGCGGAGCACTCGCTCTGGGCGTCATCTCGCTCACCCGGCTGGCGGCGGAGTTGCGCCCATTTGGAAACTGGATCTTTATTCCCGCAGTTTACCTGGCCTGTGAACTGGGCGAAAATCGAAGCTGGCCGCAGCGACTGGCCAGTTTGCCGGAAACGCTTCTTTATTCGCTGATCGGCCTGGCAGCCGTGCTGCTCCTGATGTTCAGCCGGAAAAAGAAACCGGCAGCGACGCTTTCCTTGCTGACAGCGAGACTGGGCGATCCGAATCTGCAATGGAAGCGTCAGGCTGTCGCCGCATTCTTCGCCGTGCTCACGGTCGCCGGAGTGGCGATCACATTCCAGCTTCCCAACTCGCAGTGGATGATCTGGTCCTCCCTCAGCGTCATCGCCATCGACCTTCCCGCCTCGCGAGCAAAACTCGGCGACCGCATGTTTGGCACGATCGTCGGCTGTCCGCCAGGCTTCCTCTGCGGGTGGCTGCTCCCCCGCAATGAGACGGTCTTCGCCCTCGCCACTCTGGGCATCCTCCTCTCTCTCGTGGCGTTTCGCACCTACCGGGTAGGCTTCACCGTTCGGTGCGCCTTGACCGCCCTCGCTGCCGTGGCTGGAGGCGGGAGCGCATCCATCGCGGAACAACGCGTCGGCAATGTCATCATCGGCGGCATCATCGGACTGGTCGCCCAGCATCTGGCCGAGTGGGTCGCCCGAGCCCGGCGCCTCAAGAGGTAAACCGGTATATCAGTCGCGCAGTGACGGATGGCCTCCGGCCTGCGCGGCCTCGGCTCACGTCGCAGCCTGGCGAGCCGTTTTCCGATCTCGGGAAAAGACCGTTGACAAATCAGGCGCCCGCACGTAGCTATACCTCCATCCTGTAGCTGAAGCTACATTTCGAAAACACGGATGCCCATTTCGATCCGTGAGCAGGCAGACAGATCGAACCGAACAGATGAATCCATGAAAAACAGACATATCGCCCTTTTGTGCCTCGCACTTGTCACATTGACTCTCCCGAAAGCGTTTGCGGCAGACGCCGCCCCATCCACAAAACCGAAGCGCATCCTCACGTCGTTCACCATCATTCAGGACATGGCGCAGAATGTCGCCGGCGACAAAGCCATCGTGGAATCCATTACCAAGCCTGGGGCGGAAATCCACGAATACGAGCCAACGCCGCTGGATATCGTCAAAGCGCAGTCGGCCGACCTGGTGCTTTATAACGGCATGGGCCTGGAGCGCTGGTTCGAGAAGTTCTTCAAAACCGTGAAGGGCGTGCCGGTCGCGGTGCTCACCGAGGGTATCGAACCGCTGAGCATCTCGGAAGGCCCCTACAATGGGAAACCGAATCCCCACACCTGGATGTCCCCGGCCAACGCAGTCATTTACACGGAAAACATTCGCAAGGCGCTGGTGAAGATCGATCCGGCGAATGAGGAAACATACAACGCAAACGCAGCCGCCTACATCAAGGAGCTCAAGGCCATCGATGACCCGGTCCGCGAGAAGCTCGCACAGATCCCGGAAAATCAGCGGACGCTGGTTTCCTGCGAGGGCGCGTTCTCCTATCTCCTCCGCAACTACGGCATGAAGGAACTCTACCTGTGGCCAGTGAATGCCGACGAGGAGGGAACGCCGCAGCAGGTCCGCAAAGTCGTCGATACCGTGAGGAAAGACAAAATCCCCGTCGTATTCAGCGAAAGCACGATCAGCCCGAAGGCCATGCTCCAGGTGGCCAAGGAGACCGGCGCAAAATATGGCGGCGTGCTCTACGTCGACTCCCTCACGACCGAGGATGGCCCGGCGCCAACCTATCTGAAGCTGCTCCAGTACAACGCAGACACCATCGTCAAGGGCTTCACCGGACAGTGAAGTCCTTGCAAAACCACGTAATGCCTCCTTCCCTCGGGACACATGGCCGGAAAGGAACCTCATGATCAGCGATCAAGCATCTCTCGAAGTCCACGTGAGTGACGTAACGGTGACCTACAACAACGGTCACACCGCGCTCCACGATGCGTCTTTTCATCTCAGAAGCGGGTCCATCTGCGCGCTCGTCGGAGTGAATGGCAGTGGCAAATCCACCCTCTTCAAAGCGATCATGGGATTCGTCCGGCCATCGAGAGGCTCGGTCACGATCGGAGGGCGCCCCGTCAAGGAGGCTCAAAAGAAAAGCTGGGTCGCCTATGTTCCGCAGTCCGAGGAGGTCGACTGGACCTTCCCTGTCAGCGTGTGGGACGTGGTGATGATGGGCCGGTATGGCTTCATGAATTTCCTGCGCACGCCACGCCCCGAGGATAAGCGACTGGTCCGGGAAAGTCTGGAGCGGGTAAAGATGTGGGACTTCCGGGACCGCCAGATCGGCGAGCTTTCCGGCGGGCAGAAGAAGCGGGTCTTCCTGGCTCGCGCCCTCGCGCAAGGCGGACGGGTCATCCTGCTGGACGAGCCGTTTACCGGAGTGGACGTCAAAACCGAAGCAGCCATCATCGAGCTTCTCCGAGAGCTGAGGGCGGCCGGGCACATCATGCTTGTGTCGACGCACAATCTCGGTTCCGTGCCGGAATTCTGCGACCAGGTGGTGCTCATCAATCGCACGGTGCTGGCATCTGGCCCGACGGAGGAGGTCTTCACCCAGGCCAACCTGGCCCTTGCCTTCGGTGGCGTGCTGCGGCAGTTCCAGTTTGACCACTCCACCGTGGACGACTCGGACGGGCGGGCGGTGACACTGCTGACTGACGACGAACGTCCCGTGGTGCTGGGACGCGGCGGACATCTGGAGCACCGGCTCTCAGATGAGGGGAAACAGGGAGACGAGTCATGATCGAGCAACTGACCATCCCGTTCCAATACGAGTACATGCTCAAGGCGATCTTCGTGAGCGCGCTTATCGGAGGCGTCTGCGCATTTCTTTCGTGCTTCGTAACGCTCAAGGGTTGGTCGCTGATGGGAGACGCCCTCTCCCATTCCATCGTACCGGGCGTGGCGCTGGCAGTGATGCTGGGCCTGCCCTTTGCCGTCGGCGCGTTCTTCGCGGGCCTGCTCGCCGCGGCTGCCATGGGCTTTGTCAAAGCCAAGACGCCGATTCGCGAGGACGCAACGATAGGCATCGTATTCACGAGCTTTTTCGCGCTGGGTCTGCTTCTCATTTCGTTGTATCCCACGGGATTCAATCTCCGCACCATCGTCTTCGGGAACATGCTTGGCATCGCGGATTTTGACATCCTCCAGGCGATCGTGATCTGCGCCATCGCCATGACTGTGCTGCTGGCCAAATGGAAGGATCTTCTGCTTTTCTGCTTTGATGCGAACCAAGCCCGCTCCATCGGGCTCAACACCACCGCCCTGCATTTCATCCTGCTGTCTCTTCTCTCAGCAGTCGCCGTGGCCGCCCTCCAGGCGGTCGGCGCCTGTCTCGTCGTGGCCATGCTCGTGACCCCCGGCGCAACGGCCTATCTGCTGACCGACCGTTTTGGAAGGATGCTGGGCATCGCGTCGACGATGGGTGTATTGACATCCGCCGCCGGAGCCTATGCGAGCTATTTCCTCGATGGTTCCGTCGGAGGATGCATCGTGGTGCTCCAGACGACACTGTTCCTCCTGGCGTTTGCCTTTGCTCCCAAACACGGAATGCTCGCGTCGAGGCGTGCCAGTCGGAAGGCGATTGCCGCCACACTCCAGGAGGTTTCGGCATGAATGCAGCCGTCGAACTTTTCCTCCAGGACCCGGCCGCGCCATTCCGGCACCAGTTCATGCTCGAGGCGCTCGGCGTGGGGGTGCTGGTGGGCGTTGTTTGCGCGATGCTCTCGTGCTACCTCGTGCTGAAGGGCTGGTCGCTCATGGGGGACGCCATCTCGCACGCGATGCTCCCGGGCATCGTGCTCGCCTATGTCGCGGGGCTACCTCTTTCCGTGGGAGCCTTTGCCGCCGGGCTGCTGTGCGCCTCCGCGACAGGCTTCATCAAATCGCATAGTCGCGTGAAGGAAGACACTGTCATGGGAATTGTCTTTACCGGTCTCTTCGGTCTGGGGCTGGTGTTGTTCACCAAGGTCAAAACCGACGTGCACCTCAACCACATCCTTTTCGGGAGTCTGCTCGGCATCTCGCAGTCACTCATCATTCAGACCTCAGTCATCGGTGGACTCACATTGCTCGCGATCCTGCTCCTGCGCAAAGATCTCCTGCTGTTCTGCTTCGACGCAAACCACGCCCGATCGATCGGGCTGAACACCACGCGACTCTACTACACGTTGCTCTCGCTCGTGGCGCTGGCCATCGTCGTTTCCCTCCAGGCCGTCGGCATCATCCTTGTGATGGCGATGCTCATCACTCCAGGCTGTATCGGGTTTTTGTTAAGCCACCGGTTCACGCATATGCTCCAGATAGCCGTGGGCTCGGCGGTCCTATCCAGCATCGTCGGCGTATACGTCAGCTACTTCATCAACGGGGCTACCGGGGCTTGCATCGTGCTCGTACTGGCGATGCTGTTCCTCCTCGCCATGACGTTTGCGCCGAGGCGCGGATTGCTGGCCAGACGGTTTCTCTCCGCCAGATCGAAGATCCGGGCGGGCGCCAGATAGTTTCTCAGGCGTCCCGGGAAGGATTGGCCGGGCCAATCCCCGCCTCCCTCTTTTTCGCCAGCACCAGCGATGCCGTGATCGCCGCAGCCAGCAGGCCAAGGATGATGCCGAGCGACCAGGTGATCGGGAACTTGCCGCCGAAGGCCTCGTTGAGCCACGCCATCTTCAGACCGACGAAGATCAGGATGATGCCAAGCGCATACTTCAGGAGGTGGAACTTGTCGACCGCTCCGGCGAGCAGGAAATACATCGCACGCAGGCCAAGGATGGCGAAGACATTCGAGGTGAATACGATCAGCGGCTCCTTGGTGATGGCAAAGATCGCGGGCACGGAATCGACAGCGAAGATGATATCCGAAACCTCGATGAACACGAGCGCCACGAACAAGGGCGTGACGAGCCATTTGCCCGCCTTGCGGACAAAGAACTTCTGCCCGTCCAGAGCCGTCACCGGCAGGCGCGACATGAGGAAGCGGATGATCGGATTCTTCGAGGGATCGTCCTTGGTATCGGCCACGATGAGGATCTTGATGCCCGTCAGGATCAGCAGGACGCCGAAGAAGATCACCACCCAGTGGAACTGAAAGAGCACAGCTCCGAGGGCGATGAATATCGCACGAAAGACGAGCGCTCCCAGGATGCCAAAGAAGAGCACCCGGTGCTGAAACTCCGCCGGGATCGAGAGATAGGCAAAGATCATCACGAAGACAAAGAGGTTGTCGACCGCGAGAGCCTTCTCGATGACAAAGCCTGTATAATACTCGATCGTCGCCTGCCCGGCCATGGCGGCATGGTTCATCCCCGCCATGGCCGGGTTCCCGGCAAAGCTGGACAGACTGTAGTAATAAAGGCCGACGCCGAAGGCCAGGCCGAGGGCGACCCAGAAGACGCTCCATCCCGCGGCCTCCTTCATCGAGACGGCATGCGCCCGGCGGTGGAAGACAAAAAGGTCCAGCGCGAGGAGGCCCAGGATCAAGGCGGAAAAAGCCGCGTAGAACCCCCAATACTGATCAAAAGGAAAAAGTGTCATCAGGACTGAGCAAACAGGGAGGTGGCAATGGAAGACTCAAGGCGGGAGGAAATCCACTCCTCGATCACCGGGCGGTTGCGGCTGAAGACGGCATCTATCAGGAAGGCATCGTCATCAAAGCCGATCTCCTCCACCTCGTCCGGGATCACATCATAACCCTTGAGCAGATAGGCCGCCGCAGCGCCGAGCTCGACCAAGGCGCGTTGCTTGTCTGCGGACAGCGCACCGTAGCTGGAGTGATACTCCACGAGGAGTATCTCGAGAATGCGGGCCTGCGCCTGGAGACGCGGGTGGCGCACCGGATCGGCCGCCACCACCTTGTCCCACAAGCGCTCGGAGAGATCGGCCAGGCGCCCCAATTCGCCCGGCACGATCCCCGAAGCCGCATTCTCGATATACTCGTCAATGGTCGCTGCTTTCACGATGGGGAAAGCATACCCGGGATTTATCGTTTGAATATTACGATGTTTTTAACGATTTGTTAGATTCAATCTAACAATGATGAACTACCATCATCTCCGTATCTTCTGGGTCGTAGCCCGGGAAGGCAGCCTGCGCGCGGCGGCGGCGAAGCTGCATCTCACCCAGCCGACCATGAGCACGCAGATTCACCAACTGGAGGACGCTCTCGGCGAACCGCTCTTCCAGCGCAGCGGACGCAAGCTCATTCTCACCGCAGCCGGTCGGATGACCATGGAGTATGCCGAGGAGATATTCGGGCTCGGTGCGGAGTTGCAGGCCGCCTTTGGCCAGGGCATGGAGTCCAAGCCCAACCGGCTCAACGTCGGCATCGTTGACTCCTTGCCCAAGCTGATCGCACGGGACCTGCTGCGCCCGGTCTTTGCCCGGGTCGCCACCGTGCGGCTGGTCTGCCACGAGGGCGTGCTGGAGGATCTCGTGCTGCGCCTGAAACAGCATCGCCTCGACGTGCTGCTGACCGATACACAAATCTCCGGAGAGAGTGCGCAGGGCACCTTTCACCACAAGCTCGGCGCGTGCGGCATCAGCCTGTGCGCCGCGCCGGCCATCGCCCGAAGGTTTGGGAAAAAGTTTCCGCATTCCCTGGAGGGGGCTCCCTTTCTCCTCCCCACTCCGGCGATGCCCTTGCGACGGGAGCTGGACGCGTGGTTTCACCGCGAGGGAATCACGCCGCGCATCGTGGCGGAGTTTGACGATACGGCTTTGCTCAAAGATTTCGCCGCGGATGGCATCGGTATCGCACCCATCCATCAAAACGTGCTCCAGCAAGCCCGGGAAAGCTACGGCCTGGCGGTGCTGGGAGCAGTCAAAGGCATCCGGGCAGAGTTCTATGCCGTGTCGGTGGAGCGAAAAGTGAAGAGCGAGGCAATTCTCGCCATCACGGAGCGCGAACGGCGTTGACTCGCTTCCGGAATACTCGCACATTCCAGAGCAGGAGACGATTTTGGAACGCGCAGTGGTAGATGGCAGCAAATTCCGGACAGCATTTGTCGTGCTGCTCGTTGCCGTTGTCTCGGGGTTGTTCCTCGCCCTGGCCTGGCCGCTGCTCCGCCCGCTGATGATCGGGGCCATCCTCGCCGGCCTGTGCACGCCGATGTTCAACTGGTTCGTGCGACTTTTCCGCGGCCGCAGGGGGCTGGCGTCGGTCGCGACTCTCATCGTCCTCTTCATCATCATCGCCGGCCCGATCAGCGCCATGCTGGGACTCGCCGTACAACAGGCCGTGACGGTGAGCGACCGTGCGCTGCCGTGGCTGCAGGATCGCTTCGGATCGGCCACTTCCTTCGATGCCAATCGCTGGATCATCGATCACTTTCCGTTTGCCGAGGATTTCGCCCCCAGCCAGAGCGAAATCGTCAATGGCGTCAGCAATGCCGTGCGAGGCGTCGGCACCTATCTGGTGAGCAGCGCGTCGAGCTTCACTGCCGGGACAGCCGGTTTCCTGCTCGAATTTTTCATCATGATCTACGCCATGTTCTTCTTCCTGAAGGACGGGCGGCAGATCCTCTCCAAGATATTTTACTACATGCCGCTCGCTCATGATGATGAGGAGCGTATCCTCGAGCGGTTCATCTCGATATCCCGCGCCACGATCAAGGGCACGCTGCTGATCGGCCTGCTGCAGGGAACTCTGGGCGGCCTGGGGTTCTTCTTTGCCGGTATCGGAGGCTCCGCCTTCTGGGGTGTCATCATGGTGATCCTTTCCGTCATCCCGGGTATCGGCGCAGGGCTCGTCTGGGTCCCTGCCGTGGTTTACCTGTACATCCTCGGCCAGCCTTTGCCCGCCACGCTGCTGCTCATCTGGTGCGCCACGGTGGTGAGCACGATCGACAACGTGCTCCGGCCTCGTCTCGTGGGACAGGACGCCCAGATGCACGACCTCATGATTTTCATCGGAACCCTCGGCGGATTGTTCCTCTTTGGGCCGATCGGGTTTGTCATCGGGCCGGTGGTTTGCGGGCTTTTCCTGCTCTCTTGGGAGATCTATGGCACGGCCTTCAAGGACATCCTGCCTCCCGTGGGAGAGATTCGCACCTCGCTGCAATCTGCGGAGCCCGCCGACGGGGGCGTCCCGAGGGAGGAAAAGGATTCGCCACGCCCGAGGCGTCGCCGCAAATCCTGATGTGCCGGAAGGCGTTCTGCGCGCTTGTCAGGACGTCTCGCCGAGGATAGTCAACGAGTCGTCTTATGGATTTGCTCGAATGCAGCCTCCCTGGCATCCCGAAACTGAGAAGCGGCAAGGTACGCGAAGTATTCGATTTGGGTGAAACCCTCCTGTTTGTCGCGACCGACCGTATTTCGGCCTTCGACTGCATCCTGCCGAATGCCATTCCGCACAAGGGCGAGGTGCTGACGCAGATTTCCTCCTTCTGGTTCGATAAGCTCGATTTTGTCCCGAACCACGTCATCACCGCCCAGTTCCGGCAGTTTCCGGAAATCCTCAAACCCTTCGAGGCCGAACTGACGGGACGCTCGATGATCGTCCGCAAGGCGTCGCCGCTGCCCGTGGAGTGTGTCGTGCGCGGCCACATCGCAGGGTCTGGCTGGAAGGAATACCAGGCCAGCGGCACCATCTGCGGCCATCCCCTGCCCCTGGGCCTGCGCCAGGGCGATAAATTGCCCGAGCCGCTCTTCACCCCGGCCACGAAGGCCGAGACCGGCCACGACGAGAATATCACGTGGAAAGAATGCCGCCGCATCCTCGGCGACGACGTGGCTCATGAGGTGCGCGACCGCTCGATCGAACTTTACGAACACGGCCGCGCCTACGCAGCCCAGAAGGGTATCATCGTGGCGGATACGAAGTTCGAGTTCGGCATCTTCGAGGATGAAATCCTCCTGATCGACGAGGTGCTTACGCCCGACTCGTCACGCTTCTGGCCTGAGGCGGAATTCGCCCCCGGCGGCAGCCCGCCGAGCTTCGACAAGCAGTTCGTGCGCGACTACCTTGAAACGCTCGACTGGAACAAGCAGCCTCCCGCGCCCGCCCTGCCCGCGGATGTGATTGCCCGTACTTCGGAGAAGTATCTTGAGGCATTCGAGCGCCTGACGGGTCGCAGCCTGTTGGGAGTGCAATGACGGCCCCCGAGGCCATCGATACCTTCATCCTGTATCTCGCCACCGAGCGAGGGCTCTCCGACAACTACCAACTCTCCACGCGCCGGTCGCTGGAGTCGTTTGCCCATTGGCTGGAGAGTCAAGCCAAGCTGACCCTCGGGAAAGTCACACCCGCGACGATCACCGATTACCTCGCGTGGCGCAAGCGGTCCGGCCTCGCTGCAGCCTCCGTAAAGATCGAGGCGGTCGCGATCCGGATATTTTTCCGCTTCCTGCACTTTCGCCAGATTATCCCGCACGATCCGGCGGAGAATCTCCCCACGCCACGCATTGAGCGCTACCTGCCGGAAACGCTGAACGCCCGCGATGTCGAGAGGCTCATCTCCGCCGTCGATACCCGCAACGAACTCGGCCGGCGCGACCGCGCAATCATGGAACTCCTCTACGCCAGCGGACTCCGGGTTTCCGAGCTCTGCAACGCCAGGCTGGAAAACCTCCACCTGGAGGAAGGTTTCATCCGCGTCACCGGCAAGGGCAACAAAACCCGCCTCGTCCCCGTTGGCCAAAAAGCGGTGGAGGCGATCCAAACCTACCTCAACGAGGAGCGTCCAGCGCTCGTCGCGAAGAAAACCGGAGCCGAAATCTTCATCTCCGTACGGGGGAAAAAGCTCACGCCCCAGCGCATCTGGCAGCTGGTGAAGCACTACGCCTCTCTCGCTCAGATCGACCAGACCGTTTACCCGCACATCTTCCGCCACAGCTTCGCCACGCATCTCCTCGGCGGCGGCGCGGACCTGCGTATCATCCAGGAGATGCTCGGCCATGCCGACATCTCAACCACCCAGATCTACACCCACGTCGACTCCACGCGACTCAAGCAGGTCCATCGCAAGTTTCACCCCCGAGCCTGACCCTCACGCTGGGGAAATTTCACGGATTACTTTTTGCGGGCGGAAGAAAGGAACCGACGTTCCACCCAATCGAAACCCCATAGGGCGATGGGATAGCTGATGATCGCCGATATGACGGCCAACACTCCAGCCCCGGTGAGAACCGGTATGGGAGCTCTCTTGATCACCTCGAAGATGTTCCCGGAGGGTTCACCTGCCACCGAACCGAGCAGAAGGTTGCCAATCTTGTACTCGAGATAAACGAAAAACGCTGCGGTCAGCGGGTTCGTCAACCAGGTCAATGCGATGGCGGCAGGGATATTGACCCGTCCGAAGTAGGCGATCACCGCCGCGCCGAGCATCTGAAAGGGAAGCGGAATCATGGCAAAAAACACTCCGATAGCGCACCCGGCAGCGAAACGCTCGC
>ERZ778023.3134-NODE-3134-length-17219-cov-57.077488_pt1 | contig 17219 bp, 19 predicted proteins | sample MGYA00375753_ERZ778023 | MGnify/ENA primary metagenome ERZ778023 (study PRJEB29350, sample SAMN05389822) | bioreactor metagenome | isolation source: Ammonium sulfate bioreactor | place: South Africa: University of Cape Town | collected 2014-04-04 ... | reverse complement strand
CAAAGTGCTGCCAACGGTTGAACAGCAAAGTGAATTAAATGTAAAATTAAAAAAAGGTGCTTGTGGGTGTTATTTTTATTTTTTCGCGTGCTCTGACCGTGTTTTATTATTTTGCATTTTGTTTGCCGTGTGTATATATACATATCTATATAAAAAAATTCAATCGAGTGTAACGATTTATTCTCTGATTCTCTTTATCCCTAAACAACAACACCAACAAGTAGATTTTAAACTATAAAAATGATCATGATAATGTAAATATTGAAAAAAACAACAACAACAACAAAGCCAGCTCTTATTATTTATTTGAATGTGTGTATTTTGTGTGTGTTGTTTGTTGTTTTGGCTCTCGTTTGTGTTTGGTTTGACTTCGATGATCTATTTTTATTGATACCACCAATTGTTTTTCCTAAGAGGATGAAAAAAAACCTATTCGAACTTCGAAACATTTCAATACGATCAAATACAAATCTTCTCATTTTTCTAGGTCGAATGTGATCTATTATCCATTGACTCAACAATCAACTTTACAACAGCCAATTTATGTTACACCAACAACAGGTGCAACGGCAACAACATGGCCAACAAATCTATTTTCACAATTTAATCTGGCCAATCTATCGAATACATCGACAGGCAATGTTTCAACAACATTAAATGCAGGCACATCATCACCGCAAACGGTTTATGAAGTGCCAACTGCTTTATTCGAGCAATCAGCTTTAGCATCGACATCACCTTCTATTGCCGGCAATGGACAAACAACTGGCCAGCAATTATATTGGTCAAGTTATACATAACTAAACGAATGTGAGAGAAAGAAAAAAGAAATCGATTTCGTTTTCTTTTCTTTTTGTGTCTATGTCTTCTTGTTTGTTTTTATCTGTTTGTCAGTCTATCAGAATCATTGTTTTCGTCTCTCTTTCGTGTACAATTGAAAAAGCAAGCGTTGAACGAGAAAAAAAAATTCGCCTAATCTTTTGTTTTTCCTGTCATTTTTGTCGTCGTCGTCATTTTGTTTTGTTGTTATTTTCTTTCCTTTTTTTTGTTTGTTTGTTCTCGATGCATTTTTCTTTTGTGAAAAGTATTATTTGTTTCAGTATTTGTCTCCTATTTCTGACGTGGAAGATTCGATTCTTTCTCATTTAACATCGCTTTTATTTCTCAAAATACATTAAAAAAAACACACACACATACAAACGCATATATAAGAAATAAACAAGATTTTAAGAAAATGAATTCGAACCTTGTCTTTCTTTCTTTTTTTTCGTTTGATTCGATTAGCTAATAAAAAAAAGATGAGGGGTAGATAAATAAAATATTGTTTTTGCCTTCTCGATTAACGATTAAATACTCGTTTTATTATTTTTAATTGCAAGTTGGACAGACAATAGCTGAGCCAAGACGTGTACATGGTTTGTTAACTAAACTTAAACCACAGCGATTGCATGTAAAACAATCATTATGATACGTTTTGTTTTCATAATAGGAGAATAGTTGAGTTTTTTCTATCGATTTATTACATTTCGTACATTGATGAAGTTCAACAGGTTTGTAATCGGCAAATTCTTGTTTACCTTCATTATGACATTGAATACTGAAATAAAAACAAATGTTGATCGTTTTTTTTAAATAAAAATCTTCGTACCATTGAGGATAACCACGTAATTCAAAAAATTGATCGCCTTCATGTATCTGTGCATTACATGACCAACAACAAAAACATTCCGGATGATATTCTTGTCCTTTGTATAATTTATATTTAATACCAGCTTCAATCGCATTTCCACAACGTTTACAACGTGTTGCAACACGTTTATGACATTGTTCACATGTAAAACCTTCTAATGTCGGATAGAAATTTCCACTTAATGGACTTCGACATTTAGCACATTTGAGACAATTTTGATGGTAAGTTTTATTGTTGAATATTGTACGTGCTTCGGTTCGACCAAAACTTTTTCCACATGCTCCACAACGATCACAAAAATGTGGTGTTGTCATTTTGACTTTTGTTTTTTCGCAAAATATGTACGAATAGATTTACACGCAAATGAAACTATCTTGCACTATGATGAGATTGTATAGATATATCCACACAGCACAGAATAAGAGTAAGTTTGTCGGATAAACTAAAGGAAGAAAGAAAAAGAAAAAAAACAAGCCCGATGAGGAAATATTTTCGTCAATGTTAGAAATAATTTCTTCTGTGTATATCTATGTATGTAAAGAAAAGAAAGAAGTATTTTCTTTTTCTTCTCGAATCATCCCACATAAACAGTTTCCTTTCCTATTATAGATATATCGGACAAGCAGAATGCATTAGAAAATATGTCCTGACGAAAAAAAAGCAAAGGAATCTATAAATGTCTTCGGTATTCCATCTATAGAACTATTTAAAGGCAACCATATATTGAACATAGATAGTTTATTTACATATTGATTAAAACCTTACTTATATGTCAAACATAGATAAAATAAAATATTAGAAAACGAGAAATACACAAACAAAAATGAATCAAAACATTAAGCTGAAATAAACATAAACACACTACAATGAAAGAGAAGTAGTATCTCTTCTAAACTAACCGAAAACAAGAGAATATGAAATTATTTTTTTGATGATTCATTTGATGTATCATCGTCACCGTCATGATTAACATCCATTGGTGAACACACCGGCGAACTTTGTTGATTTCCATTGTATCGACGTTTTTTCAATGGTAATTGCTCATCGATCTGTTTCGTTTGATGATATGCTCCCGAATGAGAATGAATCGGTGTTAGAAAATGTAAGGATTGCGGAGGATTAGAATTCGAATTTGTAAATAAATAGGCGAAATTTGCATTTGGAAGAATATATGTTGGCAATGAATGCGATTGAGTTATGGGAAATATGGCAGATGGATGAGAGAATGATGCGGGTGGAAGTGGAAGATTGGATGATGGAATTTGAATTGGCATCGTAGCAGGTGTACGAAGTGATGAAGAGAATTGAGCTGAATTCATAGATTGAGGATGAGTTTGTGATAGATCGAGAGGATTTTCATTGAATGAACTTGTTACACTCGACGACGGAGAAATAACTGAAGAATGAAAACCTTTTTGCGCAAAAAAGAAGAATGAAATTTGTTTCGTCGAATATTTTCTCTACCTGAACTTCGCGATACCGATGAACTTTCGATATTAATCGGTGACGATGCTTGATGTTGATGTTTGTTAACATTACTGATTATTCGTGGCGATCGAATCGTATAAGGAAAATGACTTGGTGAATGCAGATGAGAACGTGAACTCGAAAGAGATGATGGTGGACTTTTCAGTAGATTATTATGATGTTTGCCGAGAATATTTTCACTGATTGTACGCGAACGTCCTTTGGTTTTTGGCATTGAATGATCCATTTCTGACATTAAATCCATGCTAATCGATAAAAAAAAAAGAAATAGAAAATCTGTTTGCTTTTCTCTGATGATTCTTACTGTTCTTCTGTGTAAACCTGAACGTAAAGAAAAAGAATAAATAAATTTACAAAGGTTTTAATTCGACATTGTTTTCTTTTACTTGTGTGGAAGCTAATTCTCGATAGTAATCTTCGTCTAACTGAACTTTTCCGATGCCATTTATTTGTTGATTGTCGACATTTTTATGATGACAATCAAAACAACCGAGAAACTGTATACAAATACCATCAACAATCATTTTTCCTGAAATACGAATCTTCGAAACAGAAAAAAACATTGAATTGATTTTAGTATTTGTTTTTTTTTGTCGTAAATCTACTTTAGTTTGATCATTTTGATCGGGAATACTTCGAACAGAATCAAGAAAAAGTGAATAGCCAATATCTCGAAATGTCTAAAAATCGATCATTTATTGTTCGAAAATTGATTATAAAATTCTGTTGACTTACGACAACGAGATGTCTATTCGAAATATCTTCATCGAAACGTTTGGTTAAATTCGATAGATCTTGATTGTTTTGAAAATCATTTTGAAATGGTACATAGAAAACTTCGCTTTCATTCGAGAGTTTACTCAATTCTTCATGATGTTCGAATGATTCTTGTTGAGTTGAGAGAAGACCAATTGCAATCGGCATGTTTCTATGCTAAGATTGAACTTGAAAACAAACCACAGAGAAAAACGTAAAAACAAACGAACGTAAATGAATGTATTTCGGTTATGTGGTGAAAAAAAAACGGTTTTATGCGTGATTTTTTTTTCTCTCGTCTTTGGTCTTATGACATACAACTATCATTGGATAGCACGTGCCATTCTTTTTTCTGTAGGGACTTTACAAGCAACAGCCAATAAAAAACCGACAGAATTGAAGAAAAAAACGCCTTGTTTTTTCTCGAAATGACGTAAAAGAAAATAGTTTACTATTTCGAACGACAAAATAAACATGGCGTCATCATCGATTGATGTACTCATTATCGGTGCTGGTCCGACCGGTCTAATGTTAGCAAGTCAACTTGCTCTACATCAGAAAAATCTTTCATTTCGCATTATCGACAAGAGTGCAAGTTGTACAACTCAATCACGGGCACTGGTTATTCATGCTCGTTCGCTTGAATTATTTGCACAATTGAATTTAATTGAGAGAATTCTATCGGAAGGATATACGGCTGATAGACTGAAACTTTTCTGTCGCGGTCAATGTCGATTTCAAGCCGATTTTACTCGAATTCGAGCTAAACAAAAGCCTTTATTGACACGTTATCCGTATTTAGTCTTGCTCGAACAATCAGCAACCGAGAAGATTTTAGAAGAGTATTTAATCGAACAAAATATTTCAATCGAACGAAATTGTGAAGCCATTGAATTGAAGTCAACAGACGATAATCACGTCGAAGTTACATTAGCTAACGGTGAACTAATTCGAACGAAATATGTTTGTGCGTGTGATGGTGCTCGAAGTATTGTTCGACACAAGTTAAATTTATCATTTTCCGGTCGAACTTATTCGCAATCATTATTTCTCTGTGATAGTCGAGTTGCTAATTTACCCATTGAACAAAATGAAGCTGCAATATTCATGCATTCATCTGGTTTGGCTGGAGTATTTCCATTAAAAGACAATGCTCGTTATCGATTATTCGGAACAATTGAAAGTGAGAAAACAGATGATATTCAAATGAATATTGGCAATGCTCTCGAAATTCTCCGAACTCGTACTCAACAGGCCAATATTCGCATTGATAATTGTCAATGGTTATCAATCTATCGTTCACATCATCGATGCATAAAAACATTTCGTTATGAGAAACAATTCTTCTTTCTCGGCGATGCAGCTCATATACATTCGCCATTAGGTGGGCAAGGCATGAACACCGGTTTACAAGACGCACATAATCTCGGCTGGAAATTAGCATTTGTATTAAAACATTCGGCGCATGATCGTCTGCTTGATACGTATCATGATGAACGATTTCCTATTGCAAAAGAATTAGTTCATACAACTGATAAAGCATTTGCATTTGCAGCGAGTGCAAATCCTATGATGAAATTTGTTCGTTTATATGTACTTCCGTATTTTCTTCGATATGTTGTTCAATTTATTTTCGATCATTCGCATAGATTTCGACAATACTTCTTTCTACGTTTATCACAATTATGGATTAGTTATTCGTCGGTAAAAACTTCCAAGCAACCAACTTCGACTGGCAGATTTAGTCGAGCCATACCTTTGCCTGGCGATCGATTTCCTTATGTTATTTACGATCCATGTTTTTATCATTTCGTTATATTTGAAAAACAACGTACGACTCAACTTTTGTCTTTTATTGAATTTATTCAAGAAAAATATTCGAATTTAATTCGAATTCATGATACATGTGAAGAAAATCTTCCATTTCAATACCAAGGCGCTATACTTATTCGACCAGATGGTTTCATTGCCTATCGAACATCGACTTTTGATATCGAACATTTTCAATCCTATTTTGTACAATTTTTTTCAAACTAGAAATAAAAATAATCGATTATGTAAACTGACCCTATCTTGATCTTGTTCGATGAAGCGCAACATGTATATTTATGCATACGAATCGATTACATATTCATTCATTTTGAAAATCTAAACGAGTAGAACGTGATGTCACAAGTCGAAGATTTTCTTCGTTTACAATCGTATCGATTTGCTGATAATTACGATGTTTACGTTGATTATGGCAAAGGTGAACCCATTAAAATGAATAATAATGAAGAAACATTTCTCGATGTGGAAAAATTTCTTGGTCAACTCAAAACTCAACCGAAAATTTCAACACATTCAATACCAAGGATAGATAGTCATAGATCAATAAAAAGCAATGATGATTCTCTTGTGAGTCGACCGTAAGTTTCAAACAAAACAAACGATTCGATATGAAGTTATTTTCGTATAGTGTAACAGCAAAACCTAAACCATGCATAAGGATTCGCGAATATAATCCGAAGAACCAACGAGTTCATTTGAAACTAGCTGTTAATGGTGTATCGAAATCTATGAAAGAACATATCCCAATGGCAAATTTGGATTTACAGGAAGGAGATTTCGGTGATGATGCTGGATTGTTTGTAGAAAATCGAGATTTTTATTTAGGCGGTAAATCGATCTTTGTGTCTTTCTTTTATATTATTTTTGAAATCAAGGTCTTGCTGATGGTGTCGGTGGTAATCATTTGTTAGGCGTAAATTCAGGTGTATTTTCTCGAACACTTTTATCTACATGTCGACAAATCTTTCTTGAAAATCGTTTTCATCCAAAACAATTAGCCAAAAGTCTTCTTTTGGCGATGCAACACGTCCAAACAAAACAAATTCGAGGTTGGAAATTCGATCTCAATATTTTCTTCTAAAATATCAACAATTATTTAGGCAGTAGCACTCTCTGTTTATTTACTCTCGATAAATACGAAAATATATTAACATTATTAAATATTGGTGACAGCGGGTTAATTGTTTATCGTGATGGAAAAATTTATCATCGATCAACTTGTACAATGGATTCTGATGATTCAGCTCCTCAGCAATTATTTGTTATCGATAATTTTTCTAATCTACCTGTTCCTCTCAATGAAAAGTAATGACTTTGAAGTGGTTCTCTTATAAATGAATGATAATCTCTCGTTTTCTGTATTCAGAGAAATCATTAACAGCTCTTCGATTGATCAAGTTAAAATCGAAAAAAATGATTTAATTATTTTAGCATCCGATGGTTTATGGGATGTTCTCAAAGGTGAAGAATTACATCAAATCATCGAACGAAATCAAAATCAAGTAAATTCAAAACCACCCTTCTTTATTTCATATTAATCTTCTTTATATAGAATTTACAAAATCTAGCAGATGATCTTCTTCAACATGCCATTGACGGTACATCGTCAAGGTTAAACTACTTGTTAAAACTTCATATATATTTTCTAGGATACGCAGTGAACAGCCGTGATGATATTTTAATAATGGTTTTTTATGTTTGCGATTCGTAATTGTTTCATATTGAAATTAATTTTTTTCTTCGTCTATACTTGACATCAGATATTATCCATAATGAACTTGAAATTAAATCTGTATTAATTAATTTTTAAAACAAAGGAATTATAAAAAAAAGCAGTACTTAGTTACGTATTTCTTTTCTATGGTTATTAGAAATAGAGAATGAGATTATAAAAAAAACAACTAAATCTTTATATTCATGACTTCGAACATGTTTAAGAACGTTGAATGGATCTTAACTTCAAGTTGTTTATTTCGTATTTGTAATTGAACATTTTTATTATTATATATAAAATCAAAAGAAAAAAGAAAGATGATTTTCTGTACAGAAACGAAATTATCTTCTATCGTAAATAATTTCTTCTCGGATGTTTTAATCGTTGTTCAATTTCTTTCCACACATAACTTTTCTCGGAATTTTCATTGTTTGAATTCATATCAAGAAATTGCCTTAGATATTTTTGTGGCGTTCGAAGACTATTTGTCGTACCATTGTGATTGTAAACACCGGTACCACCACCATTAATAATCATCGGTGTTTTCTGTTGATGACTTGTAAAACCACCATGAACGTGAATATTCGCTGTTGACAACATGTTCGAACGATTGAGTTCATTCGTGGTGCTGAGACCATCGAGACTATCGTTGGTTTTCTTTCGTCGTAAATGAAATAATGTAAATGCACGTCGACGTTTGTTTCGACAACGACGAAAATAATAAGTTAAATACAATTTTAATGTCAAACGAAATTTCGGATTTATTGAATAGATGTAAAAATTGGCACCATGATTGATAGTTAACATTATATTCGATATACAAAATAGTTTAATACGTAAACGATTAAAATGTATTTGTTGTCGAAGACTAAATAATGGTGAAATTAAAATATTAATGACTTCTAACAGATGTGCACTTCGACATATCATATAAACAGTAAGAACACAGACGATCATTAATGTTATACGAAAATATGTGTCTTGTTTTCGATCGTTACGAAATGTTGTATTCAAACTTTTAGTTGGCAATTGTGTTTGAGCTGAACGAAGAGCACGAATAAGAAATAACCAAATGAGAAAACAGATCAACCATGGAGTTAATAACGATATGGCAACCATCGTTGGATAGAACAGCCGAGAGAATGTTTTCGTTCGTAATAATGGTGATGATTGAAGGCCATAGTATTTAATTGCACCATTTTGTGTGCAATAAACTCGAATATTTGTATAGAGAAATAATGGTAAATTAACGAAAATTGAAAGAATTAAGATAAGTACAATTGTATAACGAGCTGTGCGTCGATTACAGTAATGTTTAGCGACAAGCGGTTTCTAGATCAAGAAAAAAAAAGGAGCTATTAGGACATGTTTGTCATACATTTAAACATATTTCTATTAAGTTAGTTGAATTCTATTAATAATTAATATTTTAATCAGACAAATCAAAGGAGTGTTAGATCGGCAAGATATTTTTGTAAATCTAGCGAATAAATATAATAACCTATAGGACAGGAACATTTCAAACATTGACAATGAGTAGGATGTAAATAGCATCTTCTTTTTCTCTTTCTATGATGTTTTATCATGTCGATTTCAATGGACGAGACATGACAAGTAAAAATCAATAAAAAACAAAGTTGAGAAAATCTCTTTTACCTTAACAACAATCAATCGAAATGTTGTTATTAGAACAATCAGCCAATTACTAAATGTCGTAAATATATTCGCGAATATATTGAATATTGCACGTGCAATTAAATGTGTCGTTAAAAATGTTGATGAACTATTCATTCGAGGTAGAAAATAATAAAAGAGAATATTATTCAGTGAAACCACGGTTGGTGGCACGAGATCTGCCCAAGCAAGTGTGACTAGAAGTGTTGTCATTGTCGATCGCATATGTCGACGTGTTAAAACAAATAGATTAATTAAATTACCAACATCAGAAAATATTGAAAGAATAACACTGATGACTCCTAATGTCCAGAAGGCGAATGGTGTACGAAAATAGATTTCGCTGGCACGACTTGGATCTGCACAAATGAATGAATGAATGAATGAAAGTTTTTGTTTGCTCTTTACCTTCAGTACAGTTCATTGAAATTCAATCAGAAATTTATCTGAAAAATGATGAAGCAATTTCTTCGAATTACTTTTTGTTTACAGAAAATTGATCTGTCACCTACGGGGTGTCGTCTTATTATATGAGACAAATGAGAAGAAAAGAGAAAATGAGAAATGAGCATAGTCAAACAGAAGAAAGGAAAAGAAAAAAGAAGTAAAGAGAATTTAAGTGTGCAGTTACTGTCAAGGAATTTTCTCGAGTATATAACCACATTTTATTGCATCAAAAGTGAGCAAACACTATGTTCCTGACAGGATAAATGATTCCCTAAATAAATGTTATCATGCAACTCGAGAGAAAACTAAACTAAAAAGGACACGGTGACCCTTCAAGTACCTAGATGTTGTAGATGTAAATATTTTCTATTAATTAAAGGATAAACTAGGTGTTTTATTCAGGATAAACGCATAATTGAAAATATTTAATTTGTTTTCCATTGGTTTTTCTCCTAGGTTATATACAAGTTGATTGTTCTAAGAGATATAATTTATTTCCTCTGGTATGCCTCGATAGAATACATGCTGTGTTATTGAAATGCATGATATCCAATTTACGAAAGAAAAGCTGAAACTATCAAGATTTTTTTCTCCTTCTTGTTTTTTTTGTCTTTCTTCAACGTCCATTAAATGCTCAATAATCGAAGCGTATTTTTTTCGGGTTTCAATGATTAGATTTTGCATAGATGCAAAATGCAATTAGAACGAAGCAAAACAACACATCATTATAAATCCGGACTTCGATTCAGTAGAACTAATGCAAATAACGAGAGTTAAATGTATTCGAACGATAACAAAAGAAGAACTTAAATTAATCAGATTTCAGTGCCTTTTCTTTCGTTTTTCTTCTATTGTCTCGACTTCAATTACATCAAAATAAGAAAACGTCGACGAACTATAACAAGACTGATTTTGTCTATAGGAAAAAAAAATGTCGGGTCTGACATTAACAGTTTAGCCATATACAGCAAAGCGTGATATGCAAGTTGTTACGATTACTATAAATAAGACAAGATTGATATAGATTTCTGTCTATGTACTATCACATCATTATGTGTTTTGCCTTTTTCTTACTTGATTCGTCACGAAAAATAAATAGATTTTCAAGAACCATAGACGACAACAACAACACATACGCAAAAGTACAAACAAAAAAGAAAATAAAACTTCTTCATCGTCGGGCTCACTTATGATTTCTTTTCTTGCTTACTCACAAGCACTTAACCGAGATATATTAGTGATTGTCTTGCGCTCGGAGTTAAGTTTTCTATAAGTATTAAAATAGAAAGCAGAATAATAGACAATGAAAATGATTTCGCGAACATTATCACGCTTCCTTTCTTGCTCTTTTTTGTTCTATTAATCAAGTTAATCACTGTGTGAATTCACAAAAAAAGACGTCGAAGTACCTTGATGAACTCTTTTTTTTTACATCAAAGAATAGATTCTTTTTTTTGTTTTCGATATGATTCTTACGATTGAAGAGGTACTTTCAACATTAATAGAAAAAAAAAAGAAAAAAGAAAATACAAATGAAACCAAATTGTTATTCTCGGATAATATTAATTTTTTTTCTTTTGTATCAAAAGTAAAAATCAGACGATCATTCGTTTGTGTTGATAGAAAAAGAAAAACATAGACAAAGTTATATATACAATCAGACAGGTTTTTACCCTATTTTTTTTAAATAAATGCATAAATAAATATATTAGCTGCTGATATTTATGCCTAAACACTTTCTTCATTAAATATCTATCTATCACACATATCTACACAATTGCAAAATATATTATTCTGAACGATCGGCAGTCATAATAAATTTGTTTCCAGACGAACGCGCTCGTGAAAAATAGTGCTGTTTTTCATGTCAAATTCTGGAGGGCATTTTTATGTCGACTAGAATTAATTTATGGTTTGACAAAAAAGCTCTCAGATTGATAATTCAAAATTTTACGCTTAATAGTATCTCAAAACGTTCTCGCTAGAAAGATAAATGAAAAAAATAATTTTTTTGTTCGTCTTAAAAGTACGATTTCAACAAACATAAGTACATGCAACCTTGCTAAGCTCGATGATTCTTATTAAGCTATCTTCAATATCAAAGAAAAGTACCGAAATCCGTTTTTGAATCATTAGCGTATTAATTTTCTGTCTAAGTAAAAAAAAAGTCATAAAACTATCTTCGCAACTTGACATGAAAGAGTGCTCATAACCACCTACAATCGACTATAAAAATTCGTCATTTTCACATGTTTTTTCTATTGGATGCGAAATTTGTTATTATTGTTACTCAAACATATAGCACTAACTCTCTTGAATATTGTTTTTCTCTCACCATATACACGTCACTCGATAGTAATTCGACTCAAGAGAGAGAGAGAGAGAGAGAGACTGAATTGAATTCTAGTCAATTCAGAGAACAAGAATGAAAGACGACATTTTTTATCATTGATATCGCACTTCAACTCGTCGATTTCTTGCATTTCATTGAATTATCTAAGCGAGTCTCGAAAAGCAACAAGAAGAACAAATCGACATACAAATCACGAACGATTTGTTGTTTCTATTCAATCAAGAGAAATTTGTCTCCGATGAATCAGAGTACAATTATAACCGAAAAAAAAAGAATATAACAACACATGAATAAATTTTCTATTAAAATATTGAACGTTCTCTGTCGTATTCTACATGAATAAACGTGATATTACTCAATGTATTTAAAGATAATAATCGATGATTTGTGACTAATTCTTGAATAATTAAACTACATGATATTCAAAACGTTCTTGACGCTTTTTTTTCAAACCCAGATGTCTCGCTTCTTTTACTAAATTCTCTACGGAAATCCATTAAATATATTCTCATCTGATAATTAAAAATAGTACGAATAGAAAACAACAGGTCACGTCATATATTCTAATCTATCTCTACCTTTCTCAAGTGCATATAGTATTTGCAAAATATGTACTTTGTTATCGCTCTAGAAAATTGATTCGACAAACAATTTCTCTCTGCTTTTCCGTATACATACACGACAGTCGGCAAATCCCCATGGTTTTGTTTTCTATTAATCCACACCTTAGTCAAAATTATTCATTTTCCTTATCTAATTATTTATACATAAAAACACACACGCATGAATGCAAGATAAACATACATCCGACACATGATTTCTCTAGCAGATTATTCGTCAAGACGAATCAATGCAAGCAAGAAAGAAAGAAAGAGAAAAAAAAAGAAACAAAGAATAAGCGAAGATAAATAGTGAGACTTAAATAATTCTATCAGCATCGACGCATGTTTATGATAGAAAAACAGCAAACAATATCCTTGATATCATGACTGAATTTTTGACATCGAATGCATAAGCAACATGTCTATTTAGTCTGTTCTACAAGAAGATATATGGTGTCAAAGAAACAAAACAGACATAAACTTTGTTGATAGAATAACTGTCAGGAGAAAATTATTCTCGTTTTATTGTTGTTAGATCTTGTTGAAAATTGAATTCGTATTGTATTTATTTGTTTAGAGAAAGAGAAGAAAGAAAAAACTTCTCTTGTATTTTTTTTGTTGTTGTTCTACGTGTATCGATTATGAAAAGCGTTCGATAGAGTTGCAAAACTTTCTCGTCGTTCTTTTGCAGTTGCTGTTCGAATCGATGTTGAGGGTGATGATGATGGTGACGTATATTTTCGTTCAAGCATCGGCGTTGTGACGTTCGATTGTGATTCTTGCGAGAAAAATCTCTCGGTTTCTTGTATTCGAATATGACGAAATGTAGGCGGTGTTAATGGTGGAAAATAAATGCGAACCGGTAGTTCAATTTGCGAACGTGTATCTGAATCATCAATAGCTTCGAGTGGCGGCAAAGACGTCAGAGGTAATTGTGGCGAGGGTGGTGGAACGGGTATTTTGAAGAATTTTTGATGAAGTCGTGCTAGACGTGGAGAACCTAATAATTTGGGCGTTGAACACAGCGCCGGGGTTTGGGATTCGATTGCAGATTTCCGTCGTACCGGAGGTGAATCATGTTGTTGTTGTTGTTGTTGATGATGTTGTCGACGGTGTCGTTGAATCCACGAATGAAATTGCGTCATGTACGCACTTCGACTACGTTGAAATGATTTTTTCAAATCAAAACGTGAACGTTGTTTAGTTTGTTTCGGCATTGTATTTGACAGATTATCATTGCTGACATTTGATGAAGTTGTTGGTTCGATATATGATACTATTGTCTGTAATGGTATACCGGAATCGGGATGAAAATCATGAGGTATTTCATTCGATGAGATTAGCGAAAGTTTACGTAAATGTGCACGATGAACTTGACGTTTAATATGTAAATTTGATGGATTTTTTATTAATTTTGATTGTCGTCTTAATAGAAACGGAAATTTTTACTTTAAGTTCATAATCAGATTGCATACTCTTCTATTCTCACGAGGTACTTACAAAACAAACATTAATCTTATTTATAGAACTTTTGTTATGTTCGTTTATACAAAATAAGCGGATTATTTCGACAGAAAGCTAACAGATTCTTACGTGGTATGCGTTAATAATTGTAGATCCTGGATGGAACCGTACTCGAATTTGAGTCGATCGATTTTGAATTGTTCGAGTTCATCGAAAAATTCTTTATTAAATAGAATAGCACGTTCAGTTGTTTTATTTGATGTTCCATCGAGAATATCCGAATAGGCTGCACTTTGTACGGCTAATATCCACGAAGCAGGCATGGATATAAAAGATTCCAATGAATGGCAACGTTGTATCACATAGGATGGCTGTCGATGAAATTCTTCTGTTAGATCGACCATCGATCGTTGTTTTAACGGTGGTTTTGTACAGAAAATGCTTGTTTTCAAATGTTTTAAATTACTTTCTAATTCTTTAACGAGAAGCATTTTATTTTGTAAATATTTTGTATAATAACGAAGTTTGATTTCTTCGGACATAATCTCTCGCCATTGATGAACAATCAGTGAACGTTGTTTTGGTGATAAAATTGGTGTTAACATCGAGAGATGTTTTTCTAATTCAAGATTTAATGTTTCGATTGTTATCAATGGATCTTCGATAGTTGCTGATGGATCAGTTGGATTTGTTGTTTGATCATTCACAATTTGACTAATCGAATTCTTCTTTGAACTATTTACAAAATCGATTTTAGGTGTAATCGATTGTCGACGATAGTTGACTGTCAAACAAAAAATGATAAAGTTCTTTTTTTGTTTTGTTTTCACGGAAACATCGATTTACCGAGAAAATTACTCTTTTGCATGATTTCCCAATCGCGCATTTTCTGTTGATAGGATTTTGTCAATGCTGGAGCCAATTGTGCAGTTAAGAGGGCATGATTATAGCCAGAACCTGAATTTCAAAAAAAGCAATAGTTGCAGAAATTGACGAGATTTTATTCGTACCAATAGTATCAAATGTTGACTGATGTGATTGATTGAAAAGACGTAGACTTGATGTTGAAAAATATTGATCACTGAATTGTTTTTTAACAGTATCGAGTTTTGAACGAAGTTTTCGTCGATAACGTGCTAGAAAAGATTTAAGAGAATCATATTCAGACTAGAGTATTTTTATAAATAGAAATACAAAGAAGAAGAATAACAACAACGCAAACGGACGAATTCCTGTTTCAATCCTGACTTCTCATTCAAAGATATTGTTTAAATAGGAAGTTTAGTACGATTGTTTTTTACGCACCGATTTTAGATTGTTTTCGTGTTAATAATTGTTCATCGTCGAGGTTCGATGTTTGCTGAGGTAGATTCGTTGATGAAGCTGTATCTTGAGAATTGACTGTTTCATTTTCATCGAATCGTAATCGATGATAAGTTCGAACAAATTGTGTCGATTCATCATCTTGATCTGTATCTTCTGCTCCGAGTATTTGTCGATTATCGTTTGTAATTAACAGTTTTTTCTTCTTCGTTTTGACAAGTTTTTCAACTTGTAGTTGATCGTCATCGCTTTCAATCGATATACTTATTGTTGGTATTTGTCGTTGAATATTAGCTAAAGATGCGTGCGTTGGAGACTCGGGCTTTCGTCGAAGAGAAAATCGAAGTGCATGACGAACTTTATTCCATGTTGGCACAGAATTCGAATCTTCTTGAAAGAAGAAAAACAAATAATTAAATCTTCAAAATCGTATTCATTCCGATGACTCACCATCGAGTGGCGTAAAAAAACGTTTGAGTTTCAAGGAATTTGTTGGTGATAAAGTATCGGATTTGTCTCCTTCGTTAGTTGTTGATTTCGTAAATGTTTTTTGGTCTTTTTCATTGTCAAAATTCGTTCGATTTATGAAACGTTGTTGAAATTTATCGATATGATCAACTAATTCTAAATGTGCGCGTAAATGATGATTTTCGACTTTTAATTGATGAATTTGTTCGATAAGACGACAAAGATTATTAAGTACAACTAAGCCTGTTGTCGTGTATCCATCGTGATTTGATATCGATCGAGATGTTGATGAAGATGATGATGTTGAATGAATTCTTCCAAGACCCATTTCGTTAGCAAATCGAAGGAATTCATCTGGCGTTGTCATCATTGTTAGACTAAAACCTTTTCAATAAAAAAATACATAGACCATATACACACGCACATAGGATCAAAACAAAAAAATAAACGAATAAATCATCAATTTACATTATGATGATGAGTTCTTTCTTTCAACAGTAGTTCCCGTGGTTCGAAAAAAAGAATAATGGAAAGTACTTTATTGTTGATGATGGGTATATCGGACACATCATATATTTCTCTCTCTCTCTCTCTGTATTGCTTTCGAACTAAGCGTATGTTCTTCATCATCATTTACTGTTTTGTGTCTCCGACTAAGAATGATATCGCACATGATGACGACGATTCTACTGATAATATTTGATCGTTCTTTCCGGATTTTCTCTTTCTCTTTGTTTTCCAACTCAGTGCTTACAGATACTTGTCATTCGGCCAGATACAAAAGCAACAACTCGATTTGTTTCTTAGATTAACTATTGTTTGTGTATTACGAATATATAGCTTTTTAATAGGATCGTTCGCGTTCTATCATATATTTAACTATTCAGAAATTAATAAAAAAGAAACAAGACATAATGAATGCTGGGCTATGTCAACGGTAAGATAAAATGCGTTGTTGATGGATATGTTTATATTTATATATGTAAAAATACCAAGAAATAACAACCATATATATAAATACGTCTATTTATCTATTTTCAAAGTTCACAAGTGCCGTTTAGACGTCTAGTTAACGAACTAATACATAATTAAGCAGTTAGATCCACTTATTTCGAAAAAGAAAAACAAATAAATATGATTATCAAGCATACCAGATGCAGAAAGATCTCGGTAGTCGTCTAGATAAATCAATGGAAAGATTCGAGACGATATATACACTACTGTTTTCTTTGCTATTAAGACTATTAGTTTGTTCGCAATCTTATATGGATAAATAATCCAGAATGTCACAATTTTTTTTTCTTCGAATGATGAACTTACTTCATAATGAATTGTAATAATTGATAATAATAATGTAAAGAAAATGTTGAGATTTAATATTTCCGTTTTCTTTTGATTATGTGTATATAT
>ERZ778023.3124-NODE-3124-length-17300-cov-76.709017_pt1 | contig 17300 bp, 19 predicted proteins | sample MGYA00375753_ERZ778023 | MGnify/ENA primary metagenome ERZ778023 (study PRJEB29350, sample SAMN05389822) | bioreactor metagenome | isolation source: Ammonium sulfate bioreactor | place: South Africa: University of Cape Town | collected 2014-04-04 ... | reverse complement strand
GTCTGCAAAGTCTGGTGCGAGAGGTTCTGCTTCCGAGTCTGCCAAGTCTGGTGCGGGAGGTTCTGCAGCCGAGTCTGCAAAGTCTGGTGCGAGAGGTTCTGCTTCCGAGTCTGCAAAGTCTGGTGCGAGAGGTTCTGCTTCCGAGTCTGCCAAGTCTGGTGCGAGAGGTTCTGCAGCCGAGTCTGCAAAGTCTGATTCTGAACGTTCTGCGTCCAAATCATCGACGGCTAGTACCTCCGGATCCGCTGCAACTGTCGATAGCAATTCGTCTGTCTCTGAAAGCATGGAAGCAACTGACGAAAAGTTAGCTTTGCTACAGAACGTGGTGGACGGAGGCACAAATTACACTTTCCCCAAGAAAGACTCAGGCAAAGACAATGAGTCGGAAACCAAAAATGTGAGCACGCCTGCAGCTTGCACATTTGCACCGTTACAAGGTCCCCAACCATGGAAAAGCAGTTGGCCACATGCAATCATCTTGGTTTTGATAGGAGTATTATTGTTTTGGCCAGCGTACTTGGTGATTGTGTTCTCGACCAACGTGACGCTCCTACTTATTGCTCACGAAACCCCATTTACGGTTGTTTGGGGCCTGGTTGGCGGCTCGATCGTTGCTCTAGTTGCAAACACAACGCTGCTTGTGGCGCTCTTTACGGCAGCCAAGAATTTGTTTGGGGCAGTACCACTCTTGACTGCTGTTGGTTGCGTGGCTGTCGTAGTCATTGGCGGCGTGTCCTTCCTCGCTGCCATGTCAGTGCGAGTCTCGGTGGCAGTTGGGAAAGCATGCTTCTGTGCTACTGGGTTCTACCAATCTCCTTCCGCTCAATGGCTTGTGGACCACGCGAGCGGTTTTGATAATGGCATGAAAGTTGTGTCGACGGTGCTGTTCGTGGTCTTTACGTGTCCGCCAGTATATCGCTTCATGACCACGTTGCTTCACGAGTATTACCGACTCTCCTTGAAAGAGTCCTTCTTTTCTCGAGGAACTGACCCCTATTTGTGGGAATGCAATACCGTCGCAGGCCTCGAGCCGTCGTTATTTGGCGCCACGATTGTAAACTCTAACCAAGCTTGCGTGTCGGTTACATTATCGAAGGATGCCTTGTTCCGTGGACTTCGATTGTCTCATGCAATGGCCATCTCGGGTGCCGCAGTGAGCGCCACTCTACCGAGCGACATTCTCTCATTTAAACTTGCTTTCCACTTGCTGCGCGTTATCATGACTTGGAACTCGATTACCCTGTCTCGCTGGTGTGTTGGGCCACAGTTTCCAGCGTGGTTGGAGCTTGTTTTTTGGGTATTGGCCGCTTGCGGTAGAATATGCGTTGCGGCCCTGCCTGTTATCTGGTTTGACGGCTTTACCGGCGTGTTGTTTGTTGTCGTTGCCATGCTCATCCTGCTCACTGCGCTTGTGATACCACCTTTCTGTTCTATACCGCACATGTCTGCAGTGCATCCGTTTCTCCAGAATATCCTCCTCATGCTCGGTGCGTATACCAATGACATTGATTATTTGTGCGATGGAGGTTTCTTTGAGAATCTCGGAGTGTTTGCGGTCATGGCTGGGAATCCTTCTTTGAAGAATGGCGACACCATTCTGTGCTTTGATTCGAGCGAAGACTTTGTGCGCAAGATGCCGTCACTTTCACAACTCGTAAACTACTTGGAAGCAGATTGGGACGTGAAGCTCGTTGATCCATTCCGCGTTGCAAGCATTGTGCCCGCTCCCTCGGCTCTGCCTGATCAACAGCAAGTATGGCTCTCGCGACAAAGAATTGTCAAACTCCAGTGCACAAGAAGAAATGCTACAGCACAGTTTCAAGTAACGATTCTCTATGTCAAGGTTCGTGCAGTGCTACAGTCAAATCATTGATCACGTTTATCTAACTTGCATGTCTCTCGTGAATGTAGGCAACGCTCGTTGACGGAAACGGGGCAGACGAGAATATGCTGTTCTTACATGCGCTCAACTCTCCGCAATTTCCTCACGATGGTACAATCAACCAGTTTCTCGGTAGTCGCGAAATTCGTGCCTACCAGCTCCTCGGCGAACGATCTGCTGAAGATGCACTGGAACATATTTAGTCAGAGAAATCCTCTCGTACCGTTGATGTTTCTACTCAATAAATCATTCGAGCTAAGGGTTTGGTCCTTTTATGTGTTCCAGCGTGTAATTTCTCGCCTGCTTTATCGCGCGGAATCAGCGCGAGCGCGAAATGGGCTACCGTGTTTACGCGTCGTCGTTCCCGGAACAAGCGAGCCTCCCATTGCTTTCTGGTGGACAAGGCGCTACGAAAGCTCAAGTTGAATCGCCAGTTACTTGGTCCGATTGTCGTTGAGCTCGCCTTTCGGCTTGGCGGGAGTGCTGGCGTTTGCGCTGGTTCGATTTGGGTTTCCTTTGGATGCTTCAAACCGTGTTTTGCATGCTCTGGAGCTGCGCTGGCAGTCAACGTCACGACAACGGTGATCGCGGGTGTTGCGGCCCTGATTGGTGTTTCGGCCGTCATTGTCTTGTCCGGAGCAATTGGGTACGGAATTTATCAGCTGGTCTCAGCGTATTTGTAAGCCAAGAGCTTGTGCCCGGGGAAATTGTTCCTCTCCAAGAACGTTCTCGCGATCACCACATAGTTCAGCTGCGCCTCAAGCCACAAGTTTTCTGGCAATCCCTGCGCCATGTTCGCAATTCCAATGCCATGCTCGAGACATTCTTGAAAACGGAAGTCGATGATTCTCATCACATCAATTTCTCTGCCGCTCGCTAATGCGTGAATCCGCCCTGTTGGGCTCATGAATCACTGTCACGGCGAAGCTGGAAAATGGACCGAAGCCTTCCGAATGATACTTTGGATTCCAACAACAGCCAGAATGGGATATAAACCTCACACCTCGAGCCCCAACATCATCTAGCGTACCAATAATACAATAGAGCACAGTGAAACTACACAAGGAAGATTGCATGTTTCCAAGGCAATTGCAATGGCGTTTGCATTTTACAAGTCGTGATAACAAGCAGTAGCACTAGCAGCAGTAGCAAGCAGGAGTTGTACACGCAGTCTCTCGAGCACGCGGGAACGTATCGCCGCTGGTGGTGTGTCCAGGCACCACGAACATACGGTTGCCTCTCCATATTTACGAGCTGGAGGAGGAGTAAATCATATCCTCGGCAAAGAATCCACCAAGCTTCTGGAGCTCGCGTTTGGTCAAGTAAATGACCTGCTTCTTGTGCGCGCGAGAGAGCTCACGGTGCTCGACATTATCCTCCTTGTTGCACGCGTACACACACAAGAATCCAGGAGGCAGCGACTTTGCCCGCGCCTTCACCTTGATGTTCGTTCGTTTGGCAAAGTACTGGAATACGGACTCGCCACCGAGATCGTCTCGCGCCTTGAACAAGTCGGCAACATTCGTTGCGTGTTGGCAGACGCTCGATTGCGAGAGCTTGATGAACACACGCAGGCCCTCGATCGTGTAAGCAAAAAAGTCGATTACGCCAAAGTCGTGGGTCACATTGTCAGGCACCACGACCGTTCCTGGCTCGATCGTCGAGTGGTCGTCTGTCGGAAAGGTGACTCGCTTGAACGAGTTCGTAGTCATTACGATGGTCGGTGGCTCGCGTCTCTTGCGTTGAAAGTCTTGGTTCGGGATCTTTAGGACCTTATGGCCAAGGAACTCGGCGGTGAAGACCAACTCGAAGGCATCCCATCGCCCTGTGCTCTCTGCGGCAAGAATCTCGATCGAGTGTCCGAGATGTGTATGGCAGAACCAAACGATCGCATCACGTGCCGGTGGACACACGAGTTGCCACGCTTGTTGGTCGGGAGTCGCAATGAACATGCCGCTGCTCCTCCATCGGTTTGGAAGATGAAAGACGCCGCCTCCGATTCGATCGTGGCGAATGAGGCTCACGAGCAGTTGGTGGTGCTCTCGAGCATCTCGAGAATCCGCAGCCGACAACGCTCGACGATAGGAAGCCTCTCCCAACAACACCATATACACTTGATGCTGGTAGTAGTCGCGTGCACATTTTGTGAACCGTGAGAGAGAAGCGGCTCTCGTCAAGTGTTGGTGGCCAGGCATCATCAGTTTGAAGACGTTGCGACGATCAAAGTACCAGAGCATGCGAGGTACGTGTGCGGCCACGGCACAAATCTCTTGGTCGCTCACCTCGTCGGAGAGTAAGTGACGTTCTCGATGCCACGAGAGCCAGGTGCTGCGCTCTTGGTCCGAGAGCACGTCGATCGTCATGGTGAGCTCGTTGCGCAAGTCGTCAGTGAACGCCTCGGTGCCGAGTGAGGTAGAAGACGACGACACTGCTGCAACGAACACACCTCCATTCTCGACGAGAGGGAGAGCAGTGTGCGAGAAGTGACGCATCTTGTCAATGTAGGGCCATGTAGCAGACGCTGCCTTCTGGTCGTCGGGATCAGCGGTCGAGGGTTGGTGTCGGCGATCAAAGAACTCGTTGTAGTGATCGATCAACACGGCCACTCGAGTGTTCGAGCTCAGCCAGTCCAGTATCTCAAGAGCAAGCTGTGCACGAGTCCCGAGCGAACACTTGGGATTTGCGACCGCCTCGGTGATCTCTCGACGCAAGTCGGTGTCGGGAGCAAAGTTTCGATTCGACAGAGCGCCCACGAGCAGCGATCGTGGGTCAGTGACATTGGCCTCGAGATGGATCACAGTGTAGCCCTCTTGTTGACGATAGTACTCGGCAAGAAGCCGAAGCAGCACGGTCTTGCCGACTCCGCCTGCTCCTTGCAGCATCACGACACGCTTTCGGGATGAAAGCCGACGAAGGAGACTGCTGAACTCGTAGCGGCAGAGAAGAGACACACTGCCGTCATCGTTCAATGACCTCGTGAACAATGCAGGACGCGATGGAACGAATCGCATAAAGGTACCAGGATGGGTCGCAGTGATTGCTTCAGCCACGGTAAGGTCTATCCAGAAATGAGTGTTGAACATGACAATGCCCAACAGAGAGAGAGAGAGAGAGAGACGTACATGTTGGTGGCTGTGTGGGTGCAGCAGTTTCAGCAGCAGCAGTCGTAGTGGTAGTTTCCTCGAGAGGAGACTGGTCACGCGTTGGTCGTTGTCTCTTGATGTTGGGAGCGTCGTCCGTTTGCGCATCGTCTAGGCCACCGAACAATACAACAAGCTCAGCACGCACAACAAACAACAAGTGAACTCTCTTGACGCGTACCTTGCTTGCGCTTGCGGCCTGTCCTCGACGTGGAGGTGGTAACTGTTCCAGCTCTGCCGTCGAGTGTGTAATGGCTCATCTTTCGTTGAGGAAACGAGAGGTGCGACGTAAACACAGGCGGCAACGAACGAAGAAAGGCGCGAAATTCGAATAAGGGTGCTCCTTGAGCTTGATCGCTCTTCTGAAGAATTAAGGTGCCTTCTGCGCCTGTCTTGCGCTATCATGTAAGGATTCTCATGAGCCCATTCGTTCTATCACAGATAAGCCTACGTCTACTCTCGTCATACCAATGGAAGGCTCTATCGAGCCTGTTACTGCTTGATTCCTTAGAGTCACGCTGGTGCATCGCTCGCTCGCGACAGCAGAGAAATATCTCCCACTCTCACACTTGCGCACACAGAGGAGAGTATTTATAATGGATTTGCAGCAAGAATGAAGCGGTTCAATACTGCCATACACTCGAGAAACAGTGTGCGAGACAGGTTGCCGATGGCACAGTCGTTTGCGAATCGCTGTGGACTGTACTGCGAGACGTGTCGAGCCAGCCACTGATTGTAGAGGATTGGATCGTGCTTCAGCTTCGAGAACATGGCATCCACCGAGGTAGCGTTCAAGTTGGCGACTTGGTATGCTTCTCGAAACGAGTACTCGTGTTGCCACACAATTTGGCCCTTCGAACATCAAGACAGTCGATCGGATGTGTAGTGTGAGCTCGAGCAAAGCTTGCGCAACACGGATCGACGCACTTGAATCTGATTGTTGATCAAGTCCGAGTAATACTCATGATAGTCCACGAGGCTTCCGGTGCTGCTCTCGTACTCGAACACGCGGAACGAGGGATTGGTGTTCGATACTGGCGAGATGGACGGAGCGGCAAACATGGCAGCAACTGGAGAGGCACGCGAGACTGGAAGCGAGGTACGTGTGAATCAAAGCAGCATATCAGAGCGAGCATCATTGTCACAATGGTGAACTGCAATGAATGAATCACATACAGTCACTGGGCCACACCAAACGGACATCATCTCGATGCATATGCCCGAAAAACTGACCAGTAATGACGCTCGAGTACTGAGAACATCAACAAGAAGAAGCAGTGAGTAATCGTTGTGACGATCAAGAGCTTCTGTCTGGACACACGCATGATACCTTGCGAACGATTGACACAAACGTATCTGTAAAGAGAGTTTGCCAGAGTTCTTGATTCTCGTACGTATTGGATCCTGGAGGGATATGACCCAAGATATACGCTCTATGATAATCCAATCAAGAGAGAGTATCTCTCTCGATCTGAGTGAGCCTTGTCATATCGTAAATGCTGTCATTCCATTCTATCTCTCTTTGATCGAGTGACGTACTTTCGAGAAGACGAGTGAATATCATCGAGTTGCTCTCGAAGCCATTGAAACTGCTTCAATGGATCAGGATCTTTCAAAGGATCGATCGATGGCTTGTGGTTGGGAGAGTAAATGATCGTATTGATGGAGAGCACCGAGAGAGTGGCAGAGAGGTCTTGTCGGTAGTAACCTCCATAAAGAAATGTCTGTTGTGCTGATGCCACTATAGAGAGAGAGAGAGAGATTGATGGATGGATGGATGGATGGATGGATGGATTGGTCGATAGATTGGACAGTGAGATCATTGAGTGGTCTCGTTTGTGAGTGTACCTGAAATCCATGGTTGAAAGATGGCGAGTAATCGAGAGAACCATGGTCCGTTTGGAACATTCAAGTCTTGATAGTCGGCGATGCAGTCGTTGTTGCCGATCGTAGTGACCACGGCGACTGAAGGAACAGCTTGGTACAGATACTGCACCGTCTGATTGATCGACTTGAGCACATTCTCGGGATTGTCGTACGCATGCGCGGCAAGGTCTCCAGCCCTGAGAACACGCAGTGGTTGGTCTCAGAGAATGATGGCAGTGAACTCGTGCATCAATGTGTTTGGATTGCGGCCAAGCGAACGACGCACAGCAAGATGAATGACGCATTGGAGCGTGGTAATATCTTGCATCGATATATGATCCAATGAGGCCCCATTGTTATCTCAATGTGTGAGTCGAGCTTGACGAGATAAGGAAGTGATCGTGGAGGATTCGTGTCAACATACCGAGATGGCTTTGTTGATACTGTGTGTGTGTGGCAGTGTCATTCATGGAGAGATTGATGGAACAGAAACGAGAGATCGAAGAGTGAATGGCAATGTATCTCTCAAGGTACCAATGAAGCGTGTGTGCGTGTGTGCGTGTGTGAGATCGAGAGACTCGTACGCAGATTCAACCAAGATCATTGGAGAGTCGCATCCATATTGTCCAAAGGGTACTGCTCGTGATCGAGGAGCGATCGGTTGCGTGTGATCTTGTGGCGAGACGATGCCCGCAGCAGAGTCGCGGCATCGCGACGAGGAGTTGCTTGCGGGCACGTAGAGAATGTCGGTATGGAGATCGGACATGAAGAGGAACTGCTGTGTGGTTGCGATGGGTCGGGCTGGTGTGATCGTCGCTTGCGATGGTGGACATTGGCTCATCACTGCAAGGAGCAGGAGAGCCAGAGGAGCAACGAGGTGCGATTGCATGATGGTGAGTGTGTATGTGAGCACGCGGTGCCAAGCAGTTGGCGACTCGTTGATGACATTGTGCAGGTATCGATGATGGTTCCTCTGCCTGTCTGAGACCCGAGATCTTGAAGACCCAAGGCACTCTGACGAGGTGTTGACGCTCTCACATGTTCCTCGTCAGTGAGAGATGGTAGACCTCGTCCCACACGACAGGGACGCCATTCACTCGCTCGCTTGCTCCTTCCCATCAACAGCTCTCGCGAATTGAGCTCCCCCTGCTCCTTGCACCATGACGACTCGAGATTTTGGCAATCGTTCACGCAGTTGATCAAGCAACAAGCGAGTCAATTGGCGACATACGAGAGACACTGCCGTGTTTATACTCTGCCTTATCGGATCGAACATGGTGCGAGGCGATCGTCATGTAGCTCCTGCTGCTCGAGCTGCATCTCTCACTCAAAATGACTCTCTGGTGAATGGAGTGCTCGGTGGCTGTTGCGAACTCGGCGACAACCTCGCCAAGATGTACGACGTGGTCGAATACGCTCCAAACGAGGAGATTGATCCACAGCTCCTAAGCAACAAGGCCGCCAAATGCCTGCGCATCTCCGACGTGCTGCACAAGTTATGTGCCGTGTGGACGCCGATAACTCTCGGGTACGCACATGGTCTCACAATTGTGCGACCTCCACACTCAGCGCGCTTGTTGTGATTGACTGGCACACCCTGTGTTGCTCGTTGCAGGCGTGCGAACACGACCAACGAGTGCATCACACGCATTCATTCATTCATTCGCTCAGTCGGCAGGACACTCTTGCGATTCACGAGTAACGGCGGCCGTCCAACGCCTGCATCTCCGATGTGTTGCAGGAACGCACAGCACGAGGGAAACGAATGAGGTGCGCGAAGCTGCTTGAATTAGTGGATGGGGAAGTTGATGATGAGTATATTCACTAATGAGAGAATAAAGGTGGCAGTTCGACAGACAGAGGAGTAGATGGATAGATGGATGGATGGATGGATGGATGGATGGATGGATAGTGGTATCGTCATTGGCACCGAAGGTCTGGCGCATCACAATCGTGACCGTTACTGCAACTGCTGCACATACGACCGTTACATTGAAAGCAAGTATCAAGGCATTCGTCGCAAAAGAAGAACGGACAAAAGTGACACGCCATATATATGATGACTTTCGCAGAGGGAAACGTTGCACGCGAAACACGTTCGTGTGTGCTCCGGGCAGAAGTTGTCGTTGCAGTCCCAGCACTGCTCCAATACTTGAACATCCCAACTCATCGCAGCTGAGGGATTGAAGATACTGAAAGGATAACGTAAGGGATGCAGAGAAAAGGAGGTAGCGAGAGTGTCACTGGGCGGTACGTAGTATCAGAGGTCGTACTTGCGCAAGTAACTCCTTGGTTACGTTATCGAGAAGTACTGCTCCTTGAATAATGGGCTCAATCTCAGTTTTCCGATATAATGCCTGTTGATTGACAGAGGAATTGAGCTCCTGGAGCATTCGCGAAAGCTTACCCAATACCTCCTCGAATGCTCGATTCAACGAGAACATGAAGTGTGCTCTTTTCTCGTTACAGTTCATGGCAGAGTAGGCCATTTGGTTGTAGCCAATTGTGCAGCGAAAGTGATTGGACAATTCAAATTCCCAGCCCTTGACCATTTCGTAGTAGCTTGCAAGGTCGGCTTCTAGAACTCGACCTAGACGCGATGGGTCTCCAGCAAACAGCTTAGGGTAGTAGGTTCGAAAGAATTGACAATAGCTTTCATGTACGCCTTGAAGGGCGTATTGAAGTGTAGTACCAAGCTGAATGATGGGGCATTTCAGAAGGTGCGATACACAGAACTTGTTGATATCAATTAAGGGAGCGAGGGGGAAATCTAGGTGGTTCGCCTTTCCCTGAGTACGCCACTGGCCCCATTCTCGACCGAGAAGAACGTTGATGGTTCCCCCTTGGATCTCATGAAGAGCACGATGGGTTTCTGCCGCAGCTCTTGTTGTGTCCACTCCCTTCTGTACACTCAAGTTGGCGAGCATGGAACAACGCGCCTGTGCGGGTGCCAGATCGGTGTCAGGAGGAGGAAGCTGTGGTTGCTTGAGAGCATCGATTGCACTCAATAACGACAGACCAAGATCAGTAAGCTGGTCTTTGCGCGCTTGTGCCAGACCTCCAGGACCAACTCCAACCTTCTGCAGGTACTCCAACAGGCCACTGAGGTTGTGAGGGGAAGCGTTTTCAGAGCGTCCTGAAGGATGGAGCCCCCTAACAGAGAAGTACGGCATGGACTGAATGTTGTCCAAAATAGTATGACGAACAGGGGACTCGCCGACACGGTCTTCGTAAACCTTCCTGATTTCAGTCTCCAAAGTGTGCTCATCCTCGAGATACAGCTCCATCATTGTTACAATGTGGGCGCACTGCGAATACAACGTGTCGTTGAGCAGTCTCTCAAGCCACTCTCCAAGAACTGGATTCGCTCCAAAAGGTTGAACTGATTTCTCCACAAAGAAGACACGATGGCAGGACTTGTAGTACTCGAAAGCGTATTTCACCCGCTCGGCATTGGTATCAATAACACCAGGAAGGTCAATCAGCTCTACACCTTCTGGAAAGCTGAATCTTCCAGAAACCCGAACTTCGCGCACCAAAACACTGAATGCGCGCTCTGCCATGATGGAATCGTGCACTTCCTTCGTTGAGCTGTAGACTGCGATACTCACCCCAGATTTCAGTCGTGCCATGAATGCCGGAGAAGGCTCTACAGCCGCCAGTAAGAGGGAGTTTCGAGATTCCTCATTATCCAAATCAACGCCGGGGAAAATGCTTTGAAAGTATCCCCGTATTTGCCCTTTACGCTGCGATGTTGCGTCGGCGCCGTACTCAGTAAGCAACCGATTGCATTCTTTCGTCCACTCCGCTTCCGAAACGTAATGTATCTCCACTTTGTAGCCTGGCTGATTGTGCGAGCACAACACAGTGGGTGCGTAAGTGACCGAGTTGGCTCCACCTTCTTGGGGCAAGAGCGGTGTCCACGAGCCCGCCGTCGATTTTGGAAGGCATATCGCGCTCAGCAAAGTACTTTTGCCTGCTTTTGACCCTCCAACGAAGCACAGGCGCAATCGGAACTTACTTTCGTGAAGCGATTCAAGGCGAGAAAGATATACTTGTGCAGAAAGAGGATCAATAGCCCCTTGTCTGACCAAGTTTTCCACTAGAGAAGCCAAGAGCGTGCACATGGAGTTGAGATCCGCCACATCAAGGGCTTGCAAACGAACTGTGAGTCCATCCATGGAAGATCGACGATGCCCCAAGATCGACGATGCCCCAAGATCGACGATGCCCCAAGATCGACGATGCGCGATTATCAATGACGCGGGGCAAGGAGGGCAAAGACAATAAACCTACGAGGCCGATTGGAGAACAGGTCAACGTTGGACAATTTCGAGCCCAAGCGCAACCTTACGACTTACGAGAGCTCGAAAGGACCAGAGGATTATATACCAACTGTTGGCTTAGTGATATTCTCGCAAGCCTGTAGTTGTACTATCGTGCCCAATGATGCTCTCCATGTACATGGCATACCATCGCGTACCTCAGTTGGATCTGACCTCAGCCGGGAATTCACGTGTCAGTACAAGCAACGCGCGCTGTCCGAATGCCGAGCTCGGGTGTTGAATCCTAGTGCAAAGGAATGGAATAAGGGCGCTGTAAAGCCCCGAAAGATCTTGCGCCTACTCTTGTCTGTCCATCATCAGTCCTGAGTTGCCGTACATCAGACCCTGTACTTGATCTCAGTGCATGGCTGCCGGCCAAGCAGCGCTCGACAAAGCTCTTCTTGTGGCGTCCCTTGCTGGCAAGTGCGAGGATGTACAATCGTTGCTTGGTCGACACGCAAATGTGAACGCTGTTGATAGCGACAACAGGACACCGCTCCACTACGCTTCTCGAAGAGGCCATCTTTCGTGTGTTGAACTCCTGTTGGATCGACAAGCCAACGTCAATGCTGCGAACAACGCCAGTAACTCGCCGCTCCACTACGCTGCTGCCAATGGTCATCAGTTTTGCGTCGAACTCCTGTTGGATCGACAAGCCAACGTGAATGCTGCGAGTAGCGCCAGTGAGACACCGCTTCACTATGCCGCTCGACAAGGACACCGAGAGTGCGTCGAGCTGCTCATCGATTACGACGCCGACCGATCAAGTATCGATGTACGCCCCGCCTCTTTGCGCTCTCGCGAATATCGTGTGACACTCACCATAAACGGAACTTCACGCTTTCCGTGCACCTGGCAGCAACGAGGCGCCGTGCCTGAGCAGGTTGCCAGAACACAAGAGCTTGCGCGGTTGATTCGCCTCCGAGGTATCTTGGAAAGATGGTGTCACACTTTGGTAGCGGCTGGCTCAAGTCAAGTAAAATGTTGCAGATGCACGAGCTTGTTATCGTGAGCGATACCGAAGCCTCAAGTTGGCCCTCACCAACGAGAAGCAGCAAGCTCAACGAGAGCAACAACGGCGTATTGCTGCCGAGGAAGCTCTCTCTCGAGGTACACGTATGTTCCCTCGGATTCGAGAAGATGGTTGTTTATCAAGGTGTGTTTATCTGTCTGTGTAGCTTCTCGATACATGAGATTATTCATTCAGCCAGTACACGATCAAGATACACTCGAGATTGAGTGCCGCGAGGCCGACTCTATCGGTCATATCAAGGCCACGCTGGCTCATCGACTACGCTGTTCGATGGCCCAACTACGTCTGATATTTGCAGGACAGCAACTTGACCAAGATTTTCAACTGCTCTCGGAAAGCGGAATTACAAACGAGTCATGCGTGTCCCTGTTGATGAGCTCGTCAATGTCAGGTAGGTGATTATCATTGCGCCACGATGCAAGGCATGCACAGCCGTTTCCAGCACAATTTCCGCTTCTGCAGACCCGTTTCAACGTTCAGGGCATCTCCCCACAGCGTGGCAAGTCCCGTTGGAGGAGCTCAAGATTGATGAGAGTGCAATTCTCGGATCAGGAGCTCTCGGCGAGGTGAAACGAGCGATTTGGAACAATGGCCTGGAAGTAGCGGTCAAGCGACTATTCTTCATGGCGACGGACGCTACTGCGTTACAAGCCATCGGAGGAGCTCTTGACGAGGCACAACGGGAGTCGGTGCTTCGAGACTTTCTCAAGGAGTGCTCGATCCGACGAATCAATTCGTCGATCCGACATCCAAACATTGTCATGTTCCTCGGTGTGGGAGTCGATCGAGCAGCCAGCAACGAGCCCCGATACTTGATCTTGGAGCTCATGGAGCAGGGATCGCTCCACAACGAACTCTATCCAGGAGGTATCTCTCCTCGACAAGGACAACCCATGGCACTTGCTCGCATTGTACAAATCTTGCTGAACATCGCGTACGCTCTGGTGTATTTGCATTCCCGTCGGCCGCCGATTCTCCATCTCGATCTCAAGCCCAAGAACGTGCTGATCGATCGGTCAGGCACGGCCAAGATTGGAGACCTTGGCGAGGCTCATGTGATTCAATCGACTCAACGCACTGCCTTGGCAGCTACCGCTGGTGTGTTTGGTATCGGCACGCCACTGTACATGGCGCCAGAGATGGCGATTGAAGGCTTGAGCAAGGGAGTGGCCGCCGACATGTTCTCTCTTGGAGTGGTGGCGTGCGAGATGTCGTCAGGTCGGCCTCCCAATCCAGGGCCATCGATCCTCCGTGTGTCGTTGCGAGAGCTCCGCCCGATTCCCGAGAACGAAAGGCGAGCGAGCGACATTGCAGCGATTCAACATGCGGAGATTCGAGAGCTGGTCGGCCATTTGGTACTCGACGATGAGGCCCAACGGTGGAATGCGATCCAAGTCCAGTCGTTCTTGCAGTCAATCCTTCTTGATGAGCAGTGAGCAAGCGATTGTGTACTATCTATCCTTGTGCTGTTGCGAATCCAACGCTCTCTATAGACCTCCGTTGTTAGATCTTACTCTTATTCCCACTGTACCACTGGAAATAACAGATAGTAATTCATTGTGTCACACATCATTCAGCAAGTCATTTGTTCACTCATTCTCGTCAAAATTTTACGCGAAAAAGAGATGGCACAGCAAGCACAAAGGAAGTATGTATAGCTGTATCAATACGCATTCATGAGATTATGATGTGCTTACACATGATGTAGTGGTAGTGGTGGTAGTAGTGGCGGTGGTTTGAGCTGCCCGCTGAAGAATCTGCTCGAGCACATACGAGAACTGCCGATGCATCATCTCATTGCACACTCGATCCCACGTTGCGTTGTGAATGGCGAGAGTTTGCACCCATCGATCCGCGAGATACCGGACCATCTCCAAGTTCAAATCCAAGTCTTGAACTGACGCCAAGGCTCGTTCTGCAACTTGTTCCAGTTGCTTCCACGAGCTGTTGACCTGCATCGCAACAAACGGGTCTCGAATCTTGCCAGGGAGGTCGACGATACTCGAGCACACTTGCAAGAGTTGGCTCTCGAACATGGGCCCCAATTCGACAAATGGATATCGAATATTACGCAAGCCACGAAACTCGTCTCGGTGCGGCAAGACCGCGCGTACTCTGTTGCACGGAATGCTTTGAGTGGCCCGCCGCAACAGTCCCGCTCGATGGACGCCAAAGTCGAATCGTACAGGAGAGTCTATCGTCGGTGTTGGCAGCGCAACTTGCTCGATTTCGGCAAAGCTGCGAACAAGCACCTCCCATTCAGTGAAGACAAGAGGCCATACAACGCCAATGGCAATGTACGTGTCAATCGCCCGCACGAGCTTCTCCGCGTACGGGAACACAAATGCCGAAGGAAGAGGTCCCATCACAGACGATGTGGAACGCATTGAGAGCTCCCACCAACGCTGTATCTCGCCTCCTGATGGAATGTTGCCTTCTCCACACAGTGCGCGGCATCGATCGATGGCCACGCGAGGAGCCAGAGAGTCCGCCGAAAGGCACAACAGAGATATCACTTCTCGAGCACCAACCCTGGCTTGCCGCGACAGGCCGCGACAGGCCTCGAGCATGGCGAACCGATCCTGCAGTGTTTGGATCTCTCGCTCGTAAAGGCGTGGAGCAACGGCTGGGTCGTGAATCCACCCGAGCTTCGAGAGACCAGAGAGTGTTGGACAGACGATGATCGGGCCACGACTGCTGTGCTGCACGAGAAACATGGCTCGCATGCTGGCCGCTCGCGGTACCGCAACCCAACAACCATCTGGCTCAAGAGTGGGGGTGGTGGCGCGAGACACAAAGGCAAACGGAAGAGCGCCGCTTCCAGTGCCCTCATTGAGGTGGTGCTGTGCATTGGTGAGGCAGTCCAGCAGCCCTGAAAAGGGGGCTATGTGCTCCTGCGCCAGCTCTTCGCCTGAAACTACGTGCGGCCGCCCGAAGCTGTACGGTTGCTCTTGGCCCCACCAAGAAAACAATAAGCTGGCGCTGCTGCGCTTGAGCGAGCTGCGGAGCTCCTGCTGCATGAATGGGAGGGAGACCGGGAAGAAGGCGTCGCGGTTGATGCCTTGCGCCTCGAGAGTGCGCCAGTTGAACACATTGACGTGAAGCGTAATCGCCACTGGCACGGTGCTCCTGCCCATGATAAAGATTGGCCTGCGAGGTTCTGAGTAGTGTGGATCGAGCATGAGCTCGATCGGTATTCCGCGACCTGTGTGATCGAACCACGCCAATGGATCTTCGAACGATGCAAGGAACGGGCAACAAGCCGCCGTGCACGTGCCAGCGTACGGAGATCGATCCCACAGAGACCGATACATCGCATACGACGGCGACACAGGGAACAGCGGAAAGGCCGACAGCAACCGAGCGAGAGTGCTCTCCAACAACGCACCGAGATCATGCAGATCCGCGGTCTTGTCGCGCAACGCAGCGTGCGCCTCGCTGCTCCTGACGCTTTCCAGGAGAGGATGATCTTGGGCCAAGCGCACCGAGAAGCGGCTCAGTGGCGGCGCGCCACCAAGGATCGTGAATATGGCTTCACTCGAAAGCGCCGCCTCGTAGGTTTCTTCCAATAGTTGCAACGCCAATGGACACAGGCATTCGGCAATGTTATCTTCGTTCATTCTTGGCTGAGTAGATGTGCAACGAAGCACGGCGAGCGCGCAACGATACGCGGAGAGGAAGGCGCAGAAGAGCGAGGAGGTTTGGCGGGAAGCTTGCTATCAAAATGCTGCCATCGGGTGTGGAAGGAGCTAAGCTTGATTTGCTTTCTGAGATGACCAATGACGGGTTTAGGTAAGCCTACGTCTGCTCTCGTCATACCAATGGAAGGCTCTATCGAGCCTGTTACTGCTTGATTCCTTAGAGTCACGCTGGTGCATCGCTCGCTCGCGACAGCAGAGAAATATCTCCCACTCTCACACTTGCGCACACAGAGGAGAGTATTTATAATGGATTTGCAGCAAGAATGAAGCGGTTCAATACTGCCATACACTCGAGAAACAGTGTGCGAGACAGGTTGCCGATGGCACAGTCGTTTGCGAATCGCTGTGGACTGTACTGCGAGACGCGTCGAGCCCGTCACTGATTGTAGAGGATTGGATCGTGCTCCAGCTTCGAGAACATGGCATCCACCGAGGTGGCGTTCAAGTTGGCGACTTGGTATGCCTCTCGAAATGAATACTCGTGTTGACGCTCAACGCACCGTGAATCAGATGTGGTTATCAGAAGGTGGCCCAGTATTCGAGGAGGCCAACCAGAGATGGTGGTTGCAAGAGCCGAGAGAGATAAATACGTATCCGCGCAAATATCCATTCACGTGAGGTTGGTGCACGAATATACTAGAATCGCAACAACGATCTCGAGAAATAAGTGCAATGTACAAGTGATGGGATTTGTTGTTGATCGCTGCCTGATATCGTGTCTGAAGCAGCGATATCTACCGTTGGTTGATGGTGAACAGCGCAAACGAGGAGGAGGGCATGCGAGGCGCCCGTCAATCGAGATCGCTGAGGTCGAACAATCGGATTATCGCTATCAAGGAGATGCTTGGTGACTCGAGCATGATAACAGTGATGTTGACGCTGTGTTGGTAGGCAGTATGGCAGTGGCAGTGCAGAGCCGATAAACACGAATATGTGCTCGGTGATGCAACTAACAAGAAGCAACCAAATATCTACGAGCGACAATAACCCATCGAGATCGATCCGGGTGTCAGAATCATAAGGCTCCAACGTTGTAAGAGGTGGATAGTGGGTCGCTTGTGGGTACATCCTCATCAACAACCCACACGATAGAGCACGTAGGGCACGCACTCTTGTGTACGTGTGTGCTCGTATCAATAAATCCGTTTGTGCACCGCAGAAAAATATATCCATCACTGTAACGCTTCGATATCGTGTGTCAAGTGATGAACCTGGGGTCTACGAGTCGAACAAGCAGCAAGTACGTGAGAACGAGATTGATATGTTGACGATATGAGAGACACCGAGGCAAACGAATGGGGACGGGGTACATATTACGGGGTACGATACGATGCTGCCTCTGACGAACTCCAT
>ERZ778023.3113-NODE-3113-length-17368-cov-69.170103_pt1 | contig 17368 bp, 10 predicted proteins | sample MGYA00375753_ERZ778023 | MGnify/ENA primary metagenome ERZ778023 (study PRJEB29350, sample SAMN05389822) | bioreactor metagenome | isolation source: Ammonium sulfate bioreactor | place: South Africa: University of Cape Town | collected 2014-04-04 ... | reverse complement strand
TATTTCAGGAATTTGTTTTGGATCGATAGCTGCTGTTATATTTTCAATCATCCGTTGTAAAATAATTGGATTATCAACAATTAACTGCCAATTTTGTATTGACATATTTAGAAGAAACGGTTGACCTCCTTCAGATGTAATTCGATTTTGAGTAATTCGTTGTTGAAATTGGTTGGTTTCATTAGTTGTTAGACTCTTATCAGTTTGATAACTTGCTGATAGACTAAGTTTTAGAATAAAAGAGGCTTTAGCCGAAGCTTGACTGCTTTTTCTTATTGTTTCACTGGCATATAATTCTTGACTTTTCATAAAGTTTTCATCAACAATTCTTCCACCGATACGAAAACGACTGGTATAATGTGTCCCATAGCGTAGTACAAGAAGCTGTGCTGCATACGTAGCTTTGATTTGTTCATCAGTTTTAATGTAATTTGCAATATCAATTATCTCTGTTTTAAATTGTGAATCAAGTTGACATGATTGAACTAATAAAACATCAGCCAAAACGTGTTCAATCTCATTACGTATTGTAACTGTATTTTCTCTTCCTTGTTGTTCTTTCAGTTGTTGATATTGTTCAGAGTAGGATGCACTAATACCAAATCCCAGAAAACTTAAACCACCACCAGTAGTATATCCTTTAGTATAACTTGTACTTGATGAATCGTAAATATCAATCACTTTTGAACTTAATTCCAATTGGCTTCGACGTTTTGGAATATGTGCAATACATTCTTGCATATTTATGGAAGAATTAGAATTTCGAACATTGAAAATTGGAAGCATGTCGAGGTAGCGCAGATCATCCCAACCATAACCTGGATACAGATCAATCGATAAAGCTTTCCCATGAATAGTAGCTGCTGTTAGTAGCACAATAATAACAGTGAATATTGTCATCTTTTACGAGCAAAACTTCCGAAAAGACGTTGCTTTTCGAATGCGATTGCAAATATGAAATCTAAGATCTTTTTATAGTTAAAATAAGAGACATTTCGATTTTTTATTAGTTTTTACCAAGTCATGCTCGTAACAATTGAGATAAGCAAAAACTGTAGACTAGATTTCATAGGTAAAAATACATTATAATAAATGTCGTCTAAAACAACCGCATTTATCTCGATTTATTCGAATAGTTGATTTATTGTCCCACAAACGATAAATTCGTAAAAATAGGACAATACATATCATACCCATGCATTTTATTGATAAAAATCATTCAGATAAAAGAAATTACATTTTCATTCACGCGAAATTGACGACAGAAAATAACTCAATTCATCTACAGAGAAAAACAAGACAGTTAAACGTTCATTGTAGAATAGTGACATCTATTCCTATCGAATTTTGACGTATAGTATATAACTGGTAAAATCAAATTGATTTATTTGAATAGGATAAAGAAGAAAAAAAAACTCAAAGTAAATTGTATTGATTAGATAGATACGCAAATCGATATATTAATGATTTGAATTGAGCTGCGAAATACTCAATCATCGTCGTAATGTTGTTCTTTTTCTGTTATGTTTATGAGTTGATGAGAAAATGATCGTAGTTTATCTATTTATTTACTTCCCTCGGGATATATATTTCTATTTCTTTTCTTCGAACTGGATTCCTGATCCAAACATTTTTGACATTAATTGTTAGTTTATTATTTTCGTTATAAGATCAAATCGAAATGAATTTCTCAGTTGAATGAAAATCAAAAAATGACCTTTGCATGTTCTCTTTCGAAAATCATGTCAATCGGATGCTATTTAATGAATTGAATCAAAATTGATTAATATTTTATTTTAGATTTTGTGTTTATCCAATGGCTGATGATTCCACTAATTTTCTTCTCAGAGAAAAAGAACACGCTCATTCCGAAGTTTCATCGAGTATGTTCACACATTTTTCTAGTTGTTTAGAGAGAAAAAAAGTTTTTTTTTTCTTTCTTTCTATTCATCTCGTAACGTTGTTTCTTTTTTTCTTCTCTCTCTCTCTTTACTTGTAGTTTGCTGAGAACTAAACCTGCTGTTTCTGTTTAGGAGGTGGTGAGATAATCGATACAGAAAAAACAATGGCGGAAATGTTAAATGAAGTAGAAAGACAATTATTTTCTATTCGTAATTAGCTATCGTTTATTTGTAGTCATCCGATGGAAATAATTCGATTTCAGAAGACAATTCTGTTCAAAGTAAAATTTCCTTTTTGTTTCTTTTCAAATCAACGAATGTTTGCTAAAGAAAAAGACGATCAACCTGATTTAACAAAAAGTATCCTATTCCATGGAGTGACTTATTTGGGATCGGCAAGTACAAATGCTCCTCGATCTGAAGAAGATCTTCATCGGTAAATTAAAAAAAAAACAACGTTTAGCCATTTGTTTTTATTTCTAACAAAAAAAACAGAACGATGTCGATTTTAAATGAGCAAAGTCAAATGGCAATAGATGTAACTTTGTGTGTTCCTGACAATGCCGATGGAGTTGTTCGGTATTTTTAATTAATCTTTTAATAAGAAAGAAAAAAAGACAGAATTTGTGTGTTTTGTAAAGACTCCTGGATCCTGAGAATGAAAGTGAAATCATTTGTTATCCAATTAGTCAAATATTATTTTGTGCTCGCGGTCCAACGAACAGTTTGTTGGCGTGTTGTTGGGCGTTTACTACGGCCCGACCTTCGTTAATGACAAATGCTCAAGAAAAGTCAACGAATGAAAATCTTTATCAATCTCAAGTTTTTCGATGTGAAAATCAAGATGCTGTAAAAACCGAAAACTTTCGAAATTTACAGAAACAAAAGACTTTTTTTTCCGAAATAGATTTATCGGATTTTATTGAGTTTCGCCAATGCATTTCGTCGAACATCGATTCCTCCTCGTTCGACATCGTTAATTGGCCAAGCTTTTCAGCAACAAACAGCAATAAATTCGCCATCATTCGATGGAAATCTCAAATTTCGTTGTTATTTCGATATCAAAGAAGAAATTCTCGATAGTAAAGGAAATACAAATCTCGTTTCTGTATCCAGGTAAAACAAAAAAAAGCCAAAATTTTCAAAATTTATCTTTTTATTTCCGATGAAAATAGACCGGAAAAGAATATTTTCACTCTTCGAAAGAATTGTTTGAAAACAGTCACTGTTACTCTTCAACAAATCCGAGGAACAACATTAACTATCGAAAGGTTCGATTTAACATTCGAATTCCATTGATTTGACTTGATTTTCGTTGCAGATGTTTTGGTTTACTTCTTGCTCAAGGACGAAATGTTCGTGCAAGTGATATGCAACTACTTGATCTGGTTTGTTTTTCTCTTTTTCATAATTTCAACAAACATTGTTTGCTTTTGCTAAAGGAAACAATGGCGAAGTCTGATGACGGGAAATCTTATATAATTAAAGGTTATTGGAATCCATTGGGACGTGCCTTTAAAGATTTAGTTCATTTAAACGAAGAAACAGCGAAAGGTTGAGCTTTTTTTCTTATCTTTCGAGAAGAATTTAATTTTTCGTTTTGAAAAAACGAGTGTAGGCGCTTGTATATTTTTTACAATTGCATTTGATCTTGTGATGAACGGAATTTCTGAGCCCGTTCGATTTCTAGTCGAAGCGAAAGCTCGAATTAGAGAATCGAATGATTCGTCGACTCAAGATCTTAGCGAAACGATTTGGTCGTCATTTAAAAAACCTCAACCATTTGCCGAAGAATTCGATTTGATGATCAAACAAGTAAATTTACACTTTCCAAAAAAAGTTTCATTTCGAACAAAAATCAAACTTAGACTTCATCGAACAATTCTCGTCAAGATATTTTATACGAAGTCGTTCAATTAGAAAGCAAAACTCAAGCTGAACGACGTTCGAAAGTCCGTCCACTCTCTTCAAGTAACAACTTTGAAATCTCTTCTCTCATTTCATCCGTTGAAAAGGTCTTTCATCGAACGAATTCAACGATGAAAATACCGACGAAACGATTGTCAGTGGTTACGGTTACGTCAGCAAAGATTGTGACGAAGAAATTCTCGAGAATTGGAATGAAATTTTAATAAAATGGAGAAAAATCTATCCTCAACGACCGAAAGGCTTGCAGAAACTAGTAGAAAAAGGAATTCCCGAAGCGTTACGTTGTGAAGTTTGGCAATTGTTAACTCAATCAATTACAAACGAACAACAAACCATTGAAAACTATCATCTCCTATTAACAAAAGAGTCCAGTTGGGAAAGAATCATTATCAATGATCTCAATCGAACATTTCCAGCTCATGAATATTTCAAAGAACAAGGTGGAATCGGTCAGGAATCTCTTTATAAACTCTCACGAGTAGCTATTCTCTCCGAAAAACAAAGATTTGTCTTGATTTCGATTGTTTTCCAAAGGCATATTCAGTTCGAGATGAAGAAGTTGGTTATTGTCAAGGCGTTTCCTTTGTAATCGCAACTCTGCTGATTCATGTGAGAGTCTTTGTATTTGTTTGACATTCGAAGATTTGTCATTGATTTGAATAGATGCCTGAAGAACAAGCCTTCGTTTTACTATGTAAAATCATGGAAGATCAACGATATTTGCTCAGAGAATTGTACAAAGTCAATTTCGAGAATCTGCAAATGAAATTTTTCCAATTGAAATGTTTAATCGAAGAACATTTGCCGGATATCGACGGGCATTTCTATGATTTAAACATTCAATGTCATATGTTTGCCTCACAATGGTTTTTAACTTTATTTACCGCAAAATTTCCACTTTATCTCGTTTTTCGCATCATGGATCTTTTCCTTTATCAAGTCAGTCGATTGTTTTCGATTTCAAATCATCGAACTTGTCTTTAGGGTTTCAATGCAATATTCGCTGTTTCCTTAGCTCTCCTCAAAATCAATCAAAAAGACTTGCTCTCGCTCGATTTCGAAGGCGTAATGAGATACTTTCGAGTGAATTTACCTCGAAAATATCTGCGTGAAGAATACGCCGACGAACTCATTCAAACGGCTTGTTCAATCAAAGTACAATCAGTTGACAAACTTTCGTTTTTTGTATGTCGCTTTTTTCGTTCGTTAGATCAATCCGAAGAAATTCAAACGTTATCAAGAAAAATATTTTCAAATCAAAGCCGAAGAAGAACAAAGAGAAAATCCGTTCGAACGTCTCGAAAGTGAAAACAAACGTTTGACTGAACTTTGCATGAAATCGGAGTTCGAAAACGAAATGCTCGCCTTAGAATTAGTCAACGATCGAATCAAACTCAAACAAAATCTTCATTCGGTTCGATTTTTCACGAAATCAAAACACAAAATTTTCACTGAAAGTTATCGTTTAGGCGGAAGAACAAATCGAAAATCTAACAAAAGACTTAGAAACCACGAAATCAATTGTCAAAGAAAACGAACAATTAACTATTCGTTTGAATGAAGAATTAGAACACGTAAATTATTCTCGTGATTTTCGGGGAAATTGAATCGCCTTTTTGTTTAGATTCGAGAAGCATTTCGAGAAACTTGTGATGAACTTCAATTGACACAAAAGATGCTTTTCGATTCGAAAAATGTATTGAACCGAATTTGTCCAAATCGATAAATTGTCACATTTGAATTTAGATTTGTTGTCAATTGGACGTGCAATTAGATAAACAAAAACGAACATCGTCTCAACAATTCGAATATTTCCGAGAGAATTCTTGTGGAAAATGTCGAGATCTGTTGAATTCGTTTGATGAAAATGAGAAAATGTCGAATGATGACGATGGTTCGAACTCGTTAAACGATCGTTTACATCGAACAGAAATCGAATTAGCTGAGAAGAAAGTTCAATTACGCGAAGCTCTGACTGAAAACGAAGAATTAATTCGTCAACTTCGTCAATATTCCTTCAATTCCACTGATTCCGATGCCAACTTACGTCCAAATTCTACTGTTAGCTGGATATCAAAAACTGTGAATTCAATTAAAGAAGCGACGAATTCAACAAATCGAATGAAAGTTAATTAGTCTATTTATTTATCAAAAATAAAATCTATTCTTCTTCTTTTTTTTTCTAATTTCAAAAATATTTCTCACATTTTTTCTTGAATTTTGAGATAAAAATGTCAAGAAATCCGTTTGATTTCCGTTATTCATCGGCAATTGTCAGTCGAGTAGCCGCAAGTTTAAAAGACGCAGCTCTATTTCAACGAGATGTTAAAGAAGTGATTAATGTCGACAAAGCCAGACAACAACATCAAGATTATATATCTATTTTAAGGTTTGCGACTTTTTCGTCTCGAGGAAAGATCGACTTTTGTTTTTTGTTCTTGAAGAAAAATTGGCCTCGATGTTATTGAATTACAATCGGATGAAAGTCTCCCCGAAGGAGTTTTCGTTGAAGATACAGCTGTGATTTGCGATGGAACTGCGTTGATCTGTCGGCCTGCTTTAGGAACGAGATTCAAAGAAGTAATCGAACGGTTTTCGCTTTCAATTAGCTCATTGTTTTGCTTTTTAGACGGAAATTATTCGAACAATCCTTCGACGTGAAGGTTTAAGTATTGTTGATATCAAAGATCCGTTGGCAACACTCGATGGCGGCGATGTTTTTTTCACTGGACGAGAATTTTTCGTTGGTCTTTCGAAAACAACGAATATGTCAGGCGCAAAAGCGGTTGCTTCAGCATTTGCTGAATATCCTGTGACTTTACTTCGAGTATTGAATTCGATTTTCGATTGGATTCTCATCGATTGACAATCTTTTCAGGTTAAAAAAGGTGCACATCTCAAGAACTATCTCTCCATGGTTGGACCCGATACTTTAGCTATTGGACGATCTGATATTGCCAAAGATCTGCTTCGTGTAAACATTGATTCACATTTCTATATCGATTAAATCGTTTCTTTTTAGCAAATGGAAGAAAATAGTGAATATAAATCGTATAAAATCATTTCATTGCACGACGATCCATCGGCGAATTGTTTGTGGGTGAATAATACGCTTTTACATCTACCAATCGACCATCGATATGGTGAGAGTATTCGAGTAAATTAATTGTTGAATAAAAATTGACAAAAAAAAAGAAGGTTTTGTTGTTGAAGATTTTACTTCATCGGCTTGGCCCAACGCTCTCGCATTTTGAAATACAAAATCGTGAATTTGCTAAAATCGATTCTGTTCTTTCCAGTCGATGTCTGCTTTTCAATCGACCCAAAGAATTTTCCACGAATGACAAATAATCAAAAAAAACCAATCTCTTGTTTTAGTCAATTTAATTCTAGTCATTCGATTTTTTATCGATAATATTCTTTAATAACTTATTTATTAATAAAAAAAAACCCAAAGTCTTATATTTTTATCATATGACTCAAACAGATATGAATTACGAAACTCGATGAAACAGAATTTCTCATTTGGGTTTTTTCGGCATTTATAGGGAATTGACAGCTAAACATTGTGCTACCCTTAAATAAATTGCAACATGGCAGAAAGAAAAGTATTTGACATCGCCAAGCATGTTCCACTTTTCGGTCTTGGCTATCGTGCCATTCGAGGCCTTGCTTATGCAGCGGCCGGTGATGAAGATGAAGCATCACATTCAGTAGAACTCGATGTAGCAGATCTTAATCCAATACGATCCTACCGAAATGTTACAAATGGTGTCATCGGTGCCTGTGCAAATCTATCAAAAAATATGTGGCTCGGCAAGCGAACACTCGGCATATCACCTGTAGGTCTAACATTGTCAGCTGGCTTCGATCTATTTCATTGGGGTATTCAAATCGATGGAGTTATTTATGAATTGTTGAAAAACAATGGAAAAGTCTTTATTAACATAGTTTCAAAAGACGACGATCCGGACGATTATGAAGCTCTTTGCAAACGATTTGACTGGTCAGTATTAGCTGCTCATTCATCGTATGTCAGTAAGACTGCTCTATACCAGTTTGCTAAGTCATTTGAAGCTTATGAATATGAAGCCGTACTGCCAGAAAAAGGGAAGTTGAATTGTCAACTTTTCGTTATTTTGATGCTTACAGAAGCTAGACAATTATCATTTGTCAAAGCTATGGCTGTCCTTCTTGTTTTAATACCGAATCTTGTCTTTTAATGTATCGATTTTCTTCAGAAATAAACTATTTATTTAAAAAATATCGAAAAAAAAACAAATTCGAATAGAATTGGTATTTTACCACCATAAATACAAATAATTCATTACGGATAAAAACGAAAAGTCGTTGAGCAATTTGTCTTTATGAATAATTTTCAATAATTTCTGTTCGAACATCGGCTTTGGATTGAAAAATGCAATTAAAAACAGTTGATTGTTCGTATTTAAATGGCAAATCGATAGATCATTTAACGAAAGATTGTTTTTGCTTTTTGATCGTGAAAAACGTTGAAAAAATTTTCTTTTCCAACAATCGGATTTCAAAATTTCCGTTGAATCGACTGTCTTATTCGGTAATAAAAATCGAACGATCATTTCTAATTGTTCATCATCGATTTCGATTTCTAATCGTTTAACATTCGGCGTTAAATTCATGAGAATTTCAATTTGTTCGAATCGGCAAAGTCCTCGAACGAGAACATTTTCAATTCGATTGTGATTTCGAACGAGATTTGCCGATGCTGACAAATACGATGCATTCGTAAAAAGTGTCAACGAATGAACGTTCGGCAAACGATGTAACAATTCACTTAATTGTTGATAACCAAAATCCGGACATTGAACACTGAAATTCGTCAATTTAGTAAAGTCAAACATTCGATTGAGATCGGAAATAAACGAGAAATTGCCTCGTGCACCTTGACCCCACAAACATAGATCAGTTGTATAGGGAAATTGAAGTGAACTATTAATTGTCGCACGATAATCATCGATATTCACACGTCGAGCCAAGTTTTTGCCTTGATCTCGACGTGGACAATCGTCATTATGCGCACGAGCGTGTAATTCATATAAATTTCTCCTTAAAACCGAAAAAAAAACACATTTTTTTACTTAAAAAAAAAACGAAAATACGAGTCGTACCGGTAGGGATTTGTTGAGTAGAAAACCGAATCACGAACACCTCGACGAGAAAAATGTTGATGAGCAAAAAACCATTGTCTATCAGTCCAAAACGATGTTGTAAACCGGTCAATCCATCGATGATACGTGTTCTGTTCAGTTTCACTGTTATCCACCGGTTCCCAATAATGTTCGAACTCGAATCGACGTAAATTCGGTAGATTCTCAACAATCAATTGTTCCCAACGTTCAGCGATTAAATAATAATCATCAGCTCGTGTACAAATATTCAATTTTTCGAGATTGGCAAATAATTTCACTGTTAAAAATTTCAATGTTTCAAATGACATTTGCCAAAATTTCAACGAAACATCGGTTAATTGACTTGATTTGATTTGAAATGAATTTAAATTCGTGTTCGTCGTTGTTTCACTGATCGACAAATGTGATAAACGACGAAGATTCGGTGTGTAAGACAAAAATATCAACAATTGTTTTAATGAACAATGTCGATGAATACTCAATTCTTCGATTGAACTACGGACATTTTCAGCAGATTTTAAAAGAATACTTCCACCGTAGAATTTTGGATTGATTCGACAGATTTTTAAAACAGGTAAATTGAAAATTAAACGATAGATTTCACTTGAATCACACACTTCGATATTATTTTTGATTGTTAAAGAATAGAGACAAGGTAAATTCGAGAGAGTTCGAAGAATTGGTTCGACAATTGAGAAATTAATTTGACTAAAAACAAGCGTTTCTAAACGATTAAACGATTTGTTAAATGAAAATCGATTTAAAAAATCATCGACGATCAGTGGATTTGAGAAAGATAAGGAATTTATTTCAATTTGTTTGTGTTCGATTAAATATTTACAACAATCATCGAATTTTGATTTAGACAAATTGGAAAAATCTAATTGAATATTTGATCGACTGTTGAGCACAAGATTTTTATAATGATTATTTAAATAAAAGAATATTCCAAAGATATCACTCATTGAAAAATAATCAAAAATATCGTAAACGATTTCAGCTGGTAAATCTTCGAATTTACCCATCATCAGATTCAAGTTGATTTTTTTTCTTCCCTAAAACGAATCACATGTTCACACAATACACAAGATCAAATGATGACTCATTTAATGGAACAAGAAGAAGACATTCCACCGAATAGAAATGTCCTATCCATCTGATTGGCTCATTCATTTCCTCGTTCAACAACTTGTAGAAAAAGAAAAGAAATTATATCAATGAGCATAAGGAAAATGTATGCTACAGTTAACAATATACTTTTTTCTCCCTGAAATAGTCAATTTGTCAACACTCTCAATCTTTTTTTTTCGCAATAAGAATTTTTATTAGTAGGAAAAAAAAATGAAAACTTAATTAAATTGTTAGGAATTTCTAAGCATGAAAAAGAACGCTCAATGTATTAGCATTGTTATTTGTCGTAATGATATCTGGTTTACCATCGTCATTGACATCTACGACTGATGAATAGTGTGGATAATTACCAGTGGGATAAGATAATTCAGAAAGAAATGTACCATTCCCTGTGTTTAAATAAACACCAACACTACTAGACAGACAAGCGATCACATCAAGTAGCCCATCACAGTTTACATCGGCAAGAGTAATAGATACTGGATTCGAACTTGTGCTATAGATAGCTTGTGCATTAAATGTACCATCACCTTTGTTAATGAAAACACTAAAACTTGATGACTGATAATTGGGCACCACAATATCCACTTTACCATCACCATTTATGTCAGCCGCATCTAAATATGTTGGATTACTTTGTGTTGAGTATGTTACTTGTGGTAAGAATGTGCCATCTCCTACATTCATAAGAATACCAATATTTCCGGCATTACGATTCGAAACAACAATATCAGGCATGTTGTCTCCATTTACATCAACTGCTGCTGCAGTGTGCGGAAAAGTACCAACTGTATATATAATTGGAGGAGACGAATAACTACCATCTCCTTGATTGAAAAGAACACCGAGAGTATTATTAGCTGAATATGGAAGAATGAGATCAGGTTTGTTATCACCATTGACATCAACTACAGAAAAGTCTAATGCATAATATCCATATGGATACGTTGTTTCAGTAAATGATCCATTTCCACTATTTATCAAGACACCAATCCCACTACTGTGACTTTCACCAACAATAATGTCGGGATAGCTATCTCCATTGACATCAGCTACTTTGACAGAGTGTGGCTGGTCGCCAGTAGTATAATTGGTTGGCGTCGTGAATATTCCATCACCTTGATTAAAGTAAATTGCCGTGGCATTTTCATGGGAATATACGCAAATAATATCAGATTTGTTGTCACCGTTGATATCTGCGACAGCTAATCCAGTTGGACTTGCTCCAGTTGTGTAAGTCACTTGACTGAAATAACTACCACCGCACGCTAAATAAACAAAAAAGCAATGATATGATTTAATTTAAAAAATTTTCACTCGTGAAGTACTACTTACAATTTGGCGTTGTTGCTTGAGCGTGGAAAAGAACGCTCAATGTATTAGCATTGTAATTTGTCGTAATGATATCTGGTTTACCATCGTCATTGACATCTACGACTGATGAATAGTGTGGATAATTACCAGTGGGATAAGATAATTCAGAAAGAAATGTACCATTCCCTGTGTTTAAATAAACACCAACACTACTAGACAGACAAGCGATCACATCAAGTAGCCCATCACAGTTTACATCGGCAAGAGTAATAGATACTGGATTCGAACTTGTGCTATAGATAGCTTGTGCATTAAATGTACCATCACCTTTGTTAATGAAAACACTAAAACTTGATGACTGATAATTGGGCACCACAATATCCACTTTACCATCACCATTTATGTCAGCCGCATCTAAATATGTTGGATTACTTTGTGTTGAGTATGTTACTTGTGGTAAGAATGTGCCATCTCCTACATTCATAAGAATACCAATATTTCCGGCATTACGATTCGAAACTATTATATCACGTTTATCATCCCCATTTACATCAACTGCTAGTGCTGTGTATGGACCGTTACCAGCTGTGTATGTAGTTAGAGACGAATAATTACCAGTTCCATCATTGAAAAGAACACCGACAGTGTTATTACTCGTATAGGGAATAACGATATCAATTTTATTATCATCATTGATATCAGCTAAAGAATATAGTAATGCATTATATCCATATGGATAAGTCGTTTCAGTAAATGATCCACTTCCATTATTTATCAAGACACCAATGCTACTACTGAACCTTTCTGCAACAACGATGTCAAGTTTGCCATCCCCGTTGACATCAGCTACTTTGAGAGAGTGTGGCTCTCCACCAGTGCTATAAATGGTTGGTGAAGTAAATGTACCATTTCCAGTATTGAAATAAACTGCGGTGGCATTTTGTCTAGAGTATGTGCAAATAATGTCAGGTTTATTGTCACCATTGATATCTGCGACTGCCAATCCAACTGGCTTTGCTCCAGTTGTATAAATCACTTGGCTTAAATAAGTAGCGTCGCACGCTAAATAAACAAAACGTTATAACATGATTTAATTTTAAATTGTATCACTGGTAAAGTACTACTTACAATTTGGCGTCGTGGTTTCAGTTGTTATTTGAAGTTGTAGTGTGGTTGATTGTTCTGTAGTTGCTTCATTAGGTGCTTCAGATGTGGTGACAAATGGCGTGGAAGTACTAGCGTCCGTTGTTGCTTCTGTAGTTACTTCTGCTGTACTTGATTCAGTTGTTATTTCAGTAGTAGTTTCCGTGATGATATGCATAGTGGATTCCAGTACCGCTTCAACTGTCGTTTCAAGGATATTTGATTCGGATGTTGTTGGAACTATTTGTTCAAGTGTCGTGGAGTCGTCTGTGGTTTCAATCGTTGTTTCAATTGTTGTGAATTCTGCTGTTCTTTCCGTGGATACTTCAATTATTGTTGATTCTACTGATGTTTCAGTTGAAGCTGTTTGTTCTTCACCACATGAAGAATGAAAAAGAATACTCAATGTATTTGAATTGTAATTCGTAGTAATGATATCTGGTTTACCATCACCATTGACATCTACGACTGATGAATAGTGTGGATAATTACCAGTGGGATAAGATAATTCAGAAAGAAATGTACCATTCCCTGTGTTTAAATAAACACCAACACTACTAGACAGACAAGCGATCACATCAAGTAGCCCATCACAGTTTACATCGGCAAGAGTAATAGATACTGGATTCGAACTTGTGCTATAGATAGCTTGTGCATTAAATGTACCATCACCTTTGTTAATGAAAACACTAAAACTTGATGACTGATAATTGGGCACCACAATATCCACTTTACCATCACCATTTATGTCAGCCGCATCTAAATATGTTGGATTACTTTGTGTTGAGTATGTTACTTGTGGTAAGAATGTGCCATCTCCTACATTCATAAGAATACCAATATTTCCGGCATTACGATTCGAAACAACAATATCAGGCATGTTGTCTCCATTTACATCAACTGCTGCTGCAGTGTGCGGAAAAGTACCAACTGTATATATAATTGGAGGAGACGAATAACTACCATCTCCTTGATTGAAAAGAACACCGAGAGTATTATTAGCTGAATATGGAAGAATGAGATCAGGTTTGTTATCACCATTGACATCAACTACAGAAAAGTCTAATGCATAATATCCATATGGATACGTTGTTTCAGTAAATGATCCATTTCCACTATTTATCAAGACACCAATCCCACTACTGTGACTTTCACCAACAATAATGTCGGGATAGCTATCTCCATTGACATCAGCTACTTTGACAGAGTGTGGCTGGTCGCCAGTAGTATAATTGGTTGGCGTCGTGAATATTCCATCACCTTGATTAAAGTAAATTGCCGTGGCATTTTCATGGGAATATACGCAAATAATATCAGATTTGTTGTCACCGTTGATATCTGCGACAGCTAATCCAGTTGGACTTGCTCCAGTTGTGTAAGTCACTTGACTGAAATAACTACCACCGCACGCTAAATAAACAAAAAAGCAATGATATGATTTAATTTAAAAAATTTTCACTCGTGAAGTACTACTTACAATTTGGCGTTGTTGCTTGAGCGTGGAAAAGAACGCTCAATGTATTAGCATTGTAATTTGTCGTAATGATATCTGGTTTACCATCGTCATTGACATCTACGACTGATGAATAGTGTGGATAATTACCAGTGGGATAAGATAATTCAGAAAGAAATGTACCATTCCCTGTGTTTAAATAAACACCAACACTACTAGACAGACAAGCGATCACATCAAGTAGCCCATCACAGTTTACATCGGCAAGAGTAATAGATACTGGATTCGAACTTGTGCTATAGATAGCTTGTGCATTAAATGTACCATCACCTTTGTTAATGAAAACACTAAAACTTGATGACTGATAATTGGGCACCACAATATCCACTTTACCATCACCATTTATGTCAGCCGCATCTAAATATGTTGGATTACTTTGTGTTGAGTATGTTACTTGTGGTAAGAATGTGCCATCTCCTACATTCATAAGAATACCAATATTTCCGGCATTACGATTCGAAACTATTATATCACGTTTATCATCCCCATTTACATCAACTGCTAGTGCTGTGTATGGACCGTTACCAGCTGTGTATGTAGTTAGAGACGAATAATTACCAGTTCCATCATTGAAAAGAACACCGACAGTGTTATTACTCGTATAGGGAATAACGATATCAATTTTATTATCATCATTGATATCAGCTAAAGAATATAGTAATGCATTATATCCATATGGATAAGTCGTTTCAGTAAATGATCCACTTCCATTATTTATCAAGACACCAATGCTACTACTGAACCTTTCTGCAACAACGATGTCAAGTTTGCCATCCCCGTTGACATCAGCTACTTTGAGAGAGTGTGGCTCTCCACCAGTGCTATAAATGGTTGGTGAAGTAAATGTACCATTTCCAGTATTGAAATAAACTGCGGTGGCATTTTGTCTAGAGTATGTGCAAATAATGTCAGGTTTATTGTCACCATTGATATCTGCGACTGCTAATCCAACTGGATTTGCTCCAGTTGTATAAATCACTTGGCTTAAATAAGTAGCGTCGCATGCTAATTAAAAAATAAAGTAACAGTTTTATTCAACTGTAGAATGTTTTTCTGCTGAATAAGTACTTACAGTTCGACACAGGTGTTTTAGTTGTTAGTTCAAATGCGGTTGATTCTGTTGTAGTTTGAATTGTCGTTTGGGTATTAGTGTCGAACGTTGCTTCCGGTGTTGTTACAACTATTGTTTCAGTTGTTACCGTCTCATGTGTTGTTGTTTTCTCTGTTTGTTCACTTGATGGTTGAACAGTAGTTGTAGTTGGAAGAGGCAATGTGGCCGCTAAAAATAACATTAAATATGTTCACAATATCAAGAAATACAAATGTGTTTTTTTTACTTACGATCGGATGTTTGCGTTATGTCACCATGTAAACTAATAATGATATAGTATGGACCTCGGAACGATGTGTTTATGATTGTCATCAGAGTACTGGAGTCAATCGTTCCATTGTATATACGAAGACTGATGTTCATAGAACTCGTAAATTGTGCTGTGTCATAAAAGTTAAATACACTTCCGAAAGGTAAATAAATGTTACCACCACTTTCAGGTAGAAACTCCAATGTACCATAAATGTTAAATGCAAATAAATAATAGAAAAGAAAGTTAGTGGCAAGTGAACGTGATCCAAGTTGAAATGTAGCACCGAAAGCAACTGTAATTTGAAAGAAGTTGATATTAAGTTCACCATGGAGACTTTCTGTTGATAAGACACATTGTGGTGCAATAAGTAAATCACATCTACCAATCAGTGCGCATAAATCAGCCGTTGGAGCAATACCTCCTAACCAAGTTGAATTATCGGTAAAGCTACCTGATCTAGCAACGATAAATGTAATACTGTAGAATACTTGAATTTCTCCCGTTAATAAAATTCCAAATGTAAATGGACCAGAAATGCTTGATCCTAATGTATAGTTTTCACCAAGAGTAAAATTCCCCAAAATCAATGTGTATCTATAAATCATAGTATTGCTACCAGTAAATGATGAACCAGGATGTAATGTAAAAAGTGAACCAGCTAGAGTATATATTTTATGGTCTAATGTTTGATCTTGAAGTGAGCCACCGTTTTCGACAATAATGTTAATAATATACTTGAATGTAATGCTACTTGCCAAGGAAAAGATCAGTGTTCCACGTATTGAAATCAATGGTACTTGAATATCGAACACAGCTTTAGTGAATGTGACAGTTATGTTGATTGGAATAACAATTGAACATGAACCAGATGGAACTTGTACATTTTCCCATGTCTCTGGATCATCAAAATCACCTGACTGGACAGCTTTACAAATGGGAATAGGTGTTGTTGTTTCAGTTGTTTGATCTTGTGATGTTGTTGTCATATCATTTGTTATGGCTACTGTAGTTGTCTCAGCAGAAGTTTCCGATTGTTTCGTTGTTGTGATTTCATCTGTTATTCCTAATGTCGTTGTATCTGTCGATGTTTCTTGTTGTTTGGAGGTTGTAATTTTCTGTGTCACTCCTAATGTAGTTGTGACTTCAGAAGTTTCTTCTTCGTTGGTAGTTGTGATTTCATTTGTGACAGCTAATGTAGTTGTAGTTAACGGAGTTTCTTCACTTGTTGGTGTTATTTCATCTGTTTTTCCGAACGTAGTACTTTCTGTTTGTTGTATTGTTGTTGTAATCTCATTAGTTACTTCTAATGTTGTTGTTGTTGTTGTCGTAGTTTCTTCTTGTTGTTGTTTGGTTGTTGTGAGTTCATTTGTGATTTCTAACGTAGTCGTAGTTGGATTTGTTTGTTCACTCGATGTTGTTAGTGTGGTAGTGATCTCACCTGTTACTTCACCTTCTGTTGTTCTTATTGTGCTTTCACTTGTTATTACCGATGTAGTGGTAGTTTCACTTGTTTGGTGATCCGATGTTGTTGTTATGATCTCACTGGTCACTCCTAATGTTGTTGTAGTTTCTTCTTCTTGTTTTGTTGTTGTTAGTTCATCGGTGATTCCCAATGTTGTTGTCGTTTCTTCTTGTTTTGTTGTGGTGATTTCACTGGTCACTCCTAATGTTGTTGTAGTTTCTTCTTGTTTTGTTGTCGTTATTTCATCCGTGACACCCAATGTTGTTGTCGTTTTAGCAGTAACTTCTGCCGTCGTGATCTCATTAGTCACTCCTAATGTTGTTGTACTTTCTTCTTGTTTTATTGTCGTCGCTTCAACAGTAACTTCTTTTGTTGTGCCGATTTCACTGGTCACTCCTAATGTTGTTGTTGTAGTTTCTTCTTCTTTAATCGTAGTGCTGAGC
>ERZ778023.3096-NODE-3096-length-17520-cov-7.765646_pt1 | contig 17520 bp, 14 predicted proteins | sample MGYA00375753_ERZ778023 | MGnify/ENA primary metagenome ERZ778023 (study PRJEB29350, sample SAMN05389822) | bioreactor metagenome | isolation source: Ammonium sulfate bioreactor | place: South Africa: University of Cape Town | collected 2014-04-04 ... | reverse complement strand
AAATATATACGATAGTGTTATGTTTTATATAATAAAATATATACGATAGTGTTATAGAATAATAAACTTCAAATTATTTTATCTGTTCTATAGCGTTCGATATATATCATATTCTTAATATGTTGACAAACACTAGTTTACAACTCTTTATAATTTTAAAATTTCAATTTTATTTATTTTTTAAATCCTACTTTTTATTTACATGGTTTTAATCAATAAAAATTAAGGTCAGAAAGAAAACCAGGATAATGATATCATAATAATGTCTTAAATTTAAGATAACACGAAAATTTATGAAATCAGTCTGCCAAATTTACTCCAAAACTTAAAGTCAGTAATGGGAATACTAAGTCATTAAGAAATCTGAATAAAAAAGATATAAATGATAAAGTTAGACATTATGAATATTTAAAATTCTTGTTAAGATAAATAGATGTATTTGGATAACATTTAACCAAAAGCAAGAAAATATATTCAATAAATTTCTGAAAATTATTATGGAAAATATATGGGAACTAAATAAATATATCAGTTTATTTAGAGATAAAAATAATAATTGAAGAAAAAATGTGAGAATTATAGTAAATATAAAAAGCTTTTAAGTTTTCATTAAGATTGATTGAGGAATAGAAAATGGGCTTGAAGTTTCAAAATGCGTTTGAGTCTATAGTGAGTTTTTAGATAAATAATAAAGTTAATCATTTTGTTATATATTTTACACATATTTTGAATTAAAAAATAATTGTATAGTATAATGTAATATTTTTACAAACTTATATTAACTTATACTTAAAACTTATTGGGCTCTTAAATAAAATTTTGTATGTACTACTTTATAAATATTTTCTCTTAAGTTTACTGAATATAATAAATTTGAGTTATTGTAATACGAATAACAGTATAATGAATAACAGTATAATGAGTGAATATAATACGAATGTAATATGAATGTAATATGAATGTAATATGAATGTAATATGAATGTAATATGAATGTAATATGAATAACAGTATAATGAGTGAATGTAATATGAGTGAATGTAATATGAGTGAATGTAATATGAATAACAATATAATGAATAATGTAATACGAATAACAGCATAATAAATAACAGTATAATGAGAAATAGTATAATGAGAAATAGTATAATGAGAAATAGTATAATGAATATGATATGAAAAATAATAATATTAGTTTGGGAAAAATAGTGATTAATTGTTATGAGAATAGAGAAGTACGTAAAATAAAAAACGACGCGAAAAGAATAAAAAGAAGAATGAGGTGTGTAAAATAAAAATAATAGAAAAACAAGAAAAAGAAAAATAACAAAGAAGAATAAAAGGAGAATAAAATGGGGATGAATTATAAACATAATGTGTCGATTTGTGCGATGTATAGAGATGAAGGAAGTTGTATAAAAGAATGGTTGGAGTATCATATATTAATAGGAGTTAGACATTTTTATTTATATAATAATCTGAGTAAAGATAATCATAAAGAAGTAATAGAGCCATATATAAAACAAGGTATAGTAACATACAACGAATATAAAGTAGATATAGGAAAATGTAAAAAGGATATGTATATGAAAGATAAAGACTATCCATATAGACACTGTATAAATAATTATAAAAATGAATCAAAATGGATAGGATTTATAGATTTAGATGAATTTATAGCACTATATAAAAACAATAATATAAATAAGTTTATGGAGGAATTTACGAATTATGCAGGAGTGGCTATGCATTGGAAAGTATTTGGTAGTTCAGGACATTATATAGAACCTAAAGGAATGATAATAGAAAATTATACATTAAGATCACCAAATAATTATACGGTAAATAAACATGTAAAATCAATAGTAAATCCAAGATTAGTACAAGATTGGTATAATCCACATTTTCCTCAAGTAAAAAATAAAATAGTAAGAGAAAATGGAACACAATGTATGGGTGCTGTAGATGATGTAATATTACACCAAAGATGTGCGATACATCACTATGTGAGAAAATCAAAATGGAATTGTATATTTAAACGCATATCTAAAGTATGGGATATAACAAAATTTAAAACAAAAAATAATGGTAAAGATTTAAATAATACAAACAGTTTTGGTGCTAATTTTTATGCAAATGATACATTATGGGAACCTACTAATTCTTTCAAAAATAATTGTATAGATGATACTTGGATGATTAAATTTTGTCCCTATCTCCATAACAAACTTTCAACTTCATCATGTTCATTACCTCTTATTTTGGATTGGAAGTCTTATTATAATAAACCCCCTGTGATGAATTATGTAACAACTAATATAAATAAATTTTCTGGACAAAGTATGTCTGCTCTTTTTCATTATTGGTTCTTTTTTGACAATCAAGATCCTTCTACTGTTTCCTTAATTTCTTTAGATAAAGTAAAAACAGGTATTAACATATCATCTTATCTTAATCATGATTTTCTATTGTTCCTCAAAGAATACGATACTTCAGCTACACTTTCCTCTATTACTCCTAAAATTATTATGAAATTTTATGTTGATTATGAATTGATGCTTCCTCCTAATTTTAATTGGCATAAATATCGCTCTCTTCATCCAAGTATTTCTTCTTTAACAAAATATCAGGTCATCGCTCATTGGACACATATTGGTAGATTTAGTAATTTAGCTTATATTTAATTATTAATGGATTAATTCCGTTATTATTAATAGATTGATACAATTATTGGGTAATTGTATCAATAATTATTGAGTAATTGTATCAATAATTATTGAGTAATTGTATCAATAATTATTAGGTAATTGTATCAATAATTATTGGGTAATTGCAGAAATAATTATTGAGTAATTGTAGAAATAATTATTGAGTAATTGTAGAAATAATTATTGGGTAATTGTATCAATAATTATTGGGTAATTGTATCAATAATTGAATCGAGTAATCGTATAATATGATTAATTGAATTATGGAGTGGTTTGATGTTTAATTGAACGATTAATTAGATGGGAAATGGAGCGACAAATTTAATGCAAAAAAATAATTTAAACAATTGTTGGTATATGGAAGTCATGAATAAATTATAAGTAAGCAGGAAATAAAATAAAATACAAAGCAAAATTTTATTTTAGAAAATAAAATGGACGATTATCTTGGGAGATCGTTGATAGATTGTTTCTTTGTATCTTTTATAGTAGCTATAATGCTAACTGCACTCAGAAGAACATATGGATTTGATAATATAGAACAACAAACAATATTAATACCAATAATAGCATTTATATCGCTATTGTTTATATTGTTAATTACTTTTGTGATATCTGGACTATGGCAAAGATATACAGATTTAAGATCAACATTAGTACAGGATGCAAATAAATTACAATTATTATATAGAACACTGAGACAGTTACCGAATACAGAAGAAATAACAGATAATATAAAAAAATATGTGAATAATACAATAAGTGTAGAACTAAATACATTAGACGAAATTAATTCGTATAATACACAAAATAATTTAATATACAGACAAATAACATCACAAATAATAGCATATGTTCAAAAATATGATCCTGTTGTAAAAGATTTATTATTATCAAATATTGATGTGGAAGAACATGATTTACAACTTTCTACAAAACAAATAAGTAATACACTTTTTGTAATTGTTGTAATTGTAGCTTTAGCAACTCTTGTATCTTTCTGGTTTCTAAATATAAAAAGTATTTTACCTTTATTTATATTAAATTTTATATCTATATTCGTTATATTCCTGTGTATTTATTTGGTGTACCAATTAAGTAATCCTTTTACCAGTAAATTACTTGGTCTTGCTCATTCAAATATTTATACTAATTTTTATCAAGAAATAAATAGTAATTCATAATAGTTTACACTAATATTTATACAGATATAGTAATTTATAATAAATTACACTAATTTATGCTGATATTTACACAGATAAATTAATTTATTATAAATTAGTGTAATTTATACAGATATTTACACAGATATACTAATTTATAATATTTACACAGATGAATTAATTTATAATAAATTAATTAGTATATCATTAATTTATTATAAATTAGTGTAATTTATACTGATAATTAATGATATACTAATTAATAATAAATTACACTAATTTATACAGATAATTACACAGATGTGCTAATTTATAATATTTTTAGAAATGTTGAGTCGAAAAATATGGACAAGTAAAAGAATTAAAGATATTAAATATAGGCTAAATATATTTATAATAAAAGGGAATTATAAAGAGGATATAAATAGGGATTAAGTATATTTGCGGGATTCAGTATGACCAAATAAAATCCAATGTTGTTTTGCTTTAATTTCAGTATTAATGTAATTGGCTTGTAAATCATTATAATAGGAAACATATTTAGTCCACTGAAAGTTATCAGGGAGACGGACATATTTATAATCAGTTAAGGGACAGAGAGAGTACCAATGATTTTTGATATCATTCAATTCTGAAGGAGTATTAATGTAAGAGTTATAATGTGTAAAAATATTAAAACGAAGAGAGACTAAATAACGTGTTGTATAAAAATTATTTTTAAAATGCGTATAAAGAGAATGATATTTTTTGGAAGAACTAATATTACGAGAACAATAAGAAAAATTTTTAAGATCAATGGGAGACATAACTTTATTAATAATATTTGGCCAGGATTTTATTTTATCGAATTTAAGTAATAAAAGACGATATAGGGGTTGATCATAGACTTGATAGCCTTCTTGATGATTAAATGGTTTTTGATATATTGCATCAATATCACCTACACAATCTTTCATTAATATGGGGTCATAAGTTTCTAGATATTCCATATATATATCGTTAAATATAGATATAATATCGTTAATATTTAAATTGGATTCTAAGCCACCCGGTATATATTTATCATAATGTTCAAAAAAACTTGAAATAGCGCGTGATATTGGTTCTCTATAAGCTGTTATAACCCACGGTTTTTCTTTATTTATTTGATAATTATATCTTATCAGATCAATTGGTTCTATATTTAATTCTTTGAAAACAGGATATATACTATGTAGTTCCTCTTTCGAATGTATATGTATAGATCTTTTAAATGATGATGATAATGTAGTACTACCCGTTTTTCCTCCTGAAATAATAAAATATTTAATATCTCTAATCCATCCGTACTTATTATTTCCGTTCACTAATCCATCTATCTTTTTTATTCTTATTTCTTCGCTATTCTGCATTTTCTTCTCCTTTATTTTTTTTTATCTTTTTTCTCTTTATCTCTTTTGCATTTTCCCTTGATTCCTTCTCTTTTTTTCTCTTATTCTTAATTTATTTCTTAATATACATTGTCACTATACGATGTATATTTTTTTTTATACTTAATTTAAAACTGTTAATGTTAAATTATTGGTTAATAAAAGCTAACAAGTGCTTTCAATTCTAGGATAATATTCTAGAATAATATTTCAGGTAGTATTCCAACGTAGTATTCCAGGATAATATTCTAGAATAATATTTCAGGTAGTATTCCAACGTAGTATTCCAGGATAATATTCTAGAATAATATTTCAGGTAGTATTCAAACATAGTATTCCAGGATAATAATCTAGGTAGTATTCTAGGATAATATTCTAGAATAATATTTCAGGTAGTATTCAAACGTAGTATTCCAGGATAGTATTCTAGGGTAATATTCTAGAATAATATTTCAGGTAGTATTCAAACGTAGTATTCCAGGATAATATTCCAGGATAATATTCCAGGATACAAATTTTATTTCAATATCGTCTTTTTATACTTATTTTTTATTTTTTCAACAAAAATATTACAAGTTTATATTAAATTTAATATGTTTTATCTTAAAGTTACACTTTTTTAATAAAGTGAGCTGAATGTTTTTATATATAACTATAATTTTTATTTGAGTAATCTATATTAATTCTTTTAAAATCCTGTTTATCCAAAGAATTATAAAGTTCTAATTCAAGAATTAAAACTTTATATAGATCTCTGTTTCCCCACTTTTCTTAATATTCTTTCTCAAATTTGTCCCATTTATCGTTAATTATTTTTCTTAATCTGCTTTTATAATCCTATTATTTTTTAAGCTAGAATCATTTTGTTTATAACCCTTTTCATTATATGTTAGCAATATATAATTTCCTTTTCTTGATTATCACATTGAAAATGGTAATAATTGCCATGATATTTTATAACAATAACTTGAATACATCTTTAATATATATTTTTTTCCAACTTTGTTCCTTCAAGTCATATAGCCGATGATATTCATATTATTATAATTTAAACCAATAATTTGTAACATAAATTATATTAAAATATAGTGCTATTACTATCCATTAAAAACTTTATAGTACTAATATATTAGCATTATTACTTATGTATATTTTATTCAAATAAAACTAGTACTATTTTCACATTATGAAGATTTTTTCCTTATATAATTATAATAAATTATTACTGTTCCTAAATAAATATCTAACTCATATAAATAATTGCTGAAATAAATACTGTTTCTTGATTTTGGTCATAAAATTAAAAACCAAGAATAATTTATTGGCATTTTACATATTTATTATCTTTTGTCTATATAATTTACAAAGTCTATATTTTTACAGAGTTATTTAGTTTTATATGTACTTATTACTAATATATTTACCATAAGATAATATTTTTACTTTGATTGATTTAATAGATTATAAATAGCGTAATTTTTAATATTGTTCTGATTTTTCATTGTGTTTATTTAAATCTATTAAACAAACAAATATAATGATTAAATATCATGGTAGAAAATAATATATAATACGGGAATCAAAAATAATTGATAATATATGATGACATAAAAATTAAATATTTTTAAGATTAATAGATAGTATTAAATGGAATTAAATATACCATATGATTATGTACCAGAAATAACATTAGTATCAGCTATGGAAGGAATTATAAAAAAGAAAAAAATACTAAAAATGAAAATAATATTTATATACAAAAATATTATATGTTCGTTCGATTGTAAACAAACTGGGAAAAAAATAGTAAGGGATTTTAAAACATATGATAATATAGATGAATTATGGAATTTTATTGATGAAAGAATACAGTCATATGATGAAATAAATAATCAAAAATTAACATTACAATATTTAATATCAAAGACATCACAAAATATATATAAGACACTAGAAAATTATGATCTAGATATAGAATGTGAATCAAAGTTTAAAAACGCGTTCGAGCGAATGAAAAAAATTAGTAAATAGTTAAATATTCAAGTGTTCAATCATTGTATAATTAATTATACAATGATTATATATGAGAGACTGATCCAAATAATAAAAACAAAGAAAAATAAAGTAAAGTCGATATAAAAATGGAAAATTTAATCTCTAAAATCGATTTTTTGAACATCGAATCGATAATTGACTGTGTTCCCTTAATAGAAAATTATTCTAGTAATGACTGGATCAATTATTTACCCAGCAATTTTAAAACTGATCAAAATACAATTATTCTACCACACGATCATATTATGAATAATTCTACATTTTCATATAAAAAAATACTTGTTGGTAAAACTAAATTTTCTGAAATTTATATAATTATATGGTTTCCAAATAGCTATGCTGAAAAACATTCTCATCCATCTCAAGGATGCATCTATAAAATTCTCTATGGTTCCCTTTTAGAAACTAGGTTTTTTAATACTGGTGATATTGTGCAAAATTCTTTAGATTTAAATACAACAACTTTTATACATAACGATTTCGCACAACACTCCATTACTAATCTTTCTAATTTAACTGTATCTTTACATGTTTATTCTCCCTATTAATATTATTTCTATGTTATTAATACAAATATTATTAAATACTATGTTTAATAATATTGTTACATTAACACAAATACTTTGTATTAAACTGGTCTGTTTTTTATCTAAAATAGATAAAAGAAGCACAAATCTCCCTCCTTTTGCAGATCTTCTTTTCCAAAAAATAATATTTTCAATCTTATTTCTTTATAAGCGTTCCATTTTATAGTTATACTTAATCCAAATAATTAATTGTCTTCTCTTTTTTTACTATGTTCTATAATATAGATTAAAAATTAAATTAATTTAAAACAACTGTATATAATATTATATAAACTCACAAGTATAGTTTATATAATATTATATAAACTCACAAGTATAGTTATTATACATTAATTATCACATGGAACGTTTATAAAACATTTATACGAATTAATTTACATATACAACTTCTTTAGTTTGATAATATATATTATAAGTAGTTAAATCATAATACAAATAAGTTACTAAATACAACTATACTTATCTTGAATAAAATAGATAATTTAATTATACTTATCTTGAATAAAATAGATAATTTAACTTAAAAGCAACCGATTTAAAGGATAAGTGTTGGGCGTATTAAGGAGAAAATAGCAAAACTTTATGAAAATAAGAAAAATATACTAGAAACAATTATATCAATTTTGAGGATAAATTAAATATGGGTTTGTAAAACCTGAAAGATGGAGAAAGTTGTTGAAAAATTAAGCATTATATAGTTGCAGATACATATGTTTCATTCTTAATAATATAAAATATAGTTTAATAGTTTAATAGTTTAATAGTTTAATAGTTCAATATTATTCAATTCTTTGAGCAAAAATTAACTAACTTAATGAGGATCAAAAATATTCGGCAAGTTGGAGATTATACAACTTTATGAGAATGCAAAAAATATACTTGAAAAACAAAAATTATTATACTCGAGAATAATACAAAAATATATCAGGAAGCATATTTTATTCAAGCTGATGAGAATATAAAATATGCTATAAGTAAGGATTAAGAAAGTAGACTAATACTATATACATCCGAAGTGTATTTTACGAAAGTTGAAGAGAATGTAAAATATGCTCAAAAAGTAAAGATTTCGAAAGTCGAACAATAAAAAAAATATACTTCCCATGTATATTTATGGAAGTATGATCGGTATAAAAATATACATTGGAAGTATGATCGGTATAAAAATATACATTGGAAGTATATTTGTGGAAGTTTTGGATCGGAATGAAAAAATATAATGGGGACATAAAGAATTATGAAAGTCCACAAATATTAAAATATACTTCTCAAGTATATTGTAAGGAAGTAGGATCAGAATAAAAAATATATAATAAAGACATAAAAGTGTAAGAATACTAAAATATAATTGGGAAGTATATTTTACACAAAATGAACTGAATAAAAAATATATTTGAGACACAAGATATGAAAGTTGGAGAAAAAAAATATACTTGGGAAGTATATTTGGAGAAGTTGAGCAGAATAATAAAATATACTCAAGACTTGTATATATAAAGTAAAGAACAAAAAATATATTTGAGAAGCAAAGATGATTGAAGTAAAAGAATACAAAAATATACTTGGGAAGTAAAAATTATGTGAGTGAAAAATACAAAAATATATTTGACAAGCAAAGATTATGTAAGTGAAAAATACAAAAATATATTTGACAAGCAAAGATTATGTAAGTAAAAAATACGAAAATATACTTAATAAGCAAAGATTATGTAAGTAAAGTGTAAAAATAGTATAAAATATTATGTAAGTTTAGCTAGATATTATAGAACTCAATGATAAAAAATATATAAAGAGTAAAAGATTATATATTGAAGAGAATACAGGTTATATGTTAATGAGTAAAGATGTAAATTCAGATAGTAAATTAACATTGTAGTTAACTAGAATATTTTATTCACATGTAAAGGAAACAATTTATATATTTTGGAATAAACGAATATAAGTATTTAGATATTTCATCTAAATAAAATATCTATAATTTTAAATATGTTAGTTATTTTATATAGTAGAAATTATAAATAATAAAATAGTCAATAAAATAATATCTCTAAAAAAATGATAATAATGGATATTTTATTTTATAAAATAAATGACAAATTTACATAATTTTGTATCTTATACTGATACATTATCACAATTCTCTAATACATATAATGCTTATATTACTATTTACAAATTTCCTACTCCGTTAAGCGAGGAAGTAAATGGTTATATAGAACTTTTACAATCTGATAAATCTAATCTACTATCACATTATGATAATATTATGGAATATATTTCGCTTATGAGATCAGATATAGATAAATTTATTACCAAAAATACCAAAAATACAAACACTAATCAATTAGAAAATACCAGCATAAATTATGAAGATAATGAAGAAGAGAGTGATGAAAAATATCTTATTTCCATAGATGATTCTGATTCTGATTCGGATTATGAAACGGAACCAGATTCAGATGAACAATTGGAAACATAATGTTATGAAGAAATATACAAATAGTATTACTAAATAAAACAAAGATATATTTAGAAAAAATAGTGGATAATATATTTTATAAGAAGAAAAAATATTATTAAAATGGGAGATAGTGAATTTAGATATTAAGAAGAGAAGATTTAAAAGAAGAAAGGCGATAATCGACCATTTTTTGTAAATTAAATGATCCGTTTTTATAGGATAAATCGACACTTTTATGTTTCAATAATTTCATAAAAATATATGGTGAATAACAAGAACACATTAGACACGAATAACAATCTACAGATACATCTATGTTATCAATAGTTAATAATGTTTTAATGCAGTTGTCGGATTGATATTCTACACAAGATCTAATGAATATTCCGTTATTATGATTGATGTTTATATGAGATTTATATTTGTTTAAAATAAGTTGTAAAATAAAATAATAATCGTTTTTAATGAGGAAAAGAATATAAGAATAAATGTGATTTATTGCATCATTATAATAGTTAAAAAATATACAATTATCAATATTGTCAAATATATTTTGTGATTTATTATAGTTAAATATTTTATCATCTACTTTATTTTGATAAAATTTATTAATAGTATCTATATGTTTTAGTGTTTCATTTCTTATTCTATTAGGTATATATTGGATTTGAATACTCATTCTGTCAAATATAACTTTAGAATCAAAATTATAACAATCACTCAAAATATTATTTAACAAAGTAAAAAATATGTTTTGGTATTGTCTATACAGATTGGATTTTAATAATTTTTGGCTAAAATCGTAAATATATTTATTCAATATATTATATTCCAATAGTATTTCTTCCGACATTTCCAATCTAGATATTCCATTACACCAATATTCACACATAATAATATAATTATCATTGGTAAAACTAATATATTTTAATACATCATTCGTATATATCCTATTTTTAACCAAAAATTTTATTACCGATTTATTGAAAACTAACTTTAATTTTTGTATAATATAATCTATATTGCATTTTTCATATTTAAAACATAAAAGAATATATCTATAATTATGATGACTTAAATTATGTAAATTATCTTGTATATATTGAGAAAATATATCATAAAGCGTTTCTGTTTTATGACAAATTTTTATAATATTATTTACATCATATTTCTCTATTATATCACAATATATTTCTTTAATATATTCTTCAAAATATTTGTATCTATTATTTATTAATTCTAGAAATTTATATTTATTAAGCCTTTTATATATTGATTTTATCTGACTTTCTGTTAATTTCTTTCTCATTGTTCCTAATATTTCTGTTCTGTTTATTAAATTAAAATATTCCTCTCTATTTACATATTTTACTAACATATTCCTACAGTCTCCATGATATTCTATCTCTTTTAAATACATCTCGGCTATCTCTCCATGCCCTTTTTTTATTGATTTACTTATTATCATATTATATATATCTTTTCTATTCCCTATTTCTGATATCTTATAATTTTCTAATATCCATTTCAATCCTTTTTTATTCCCTGTTTTTGCACATTTTATTATATCTTTCATCTCTGGTTTATAATTATTTATTCTTTTATAGTTTTTCGCTATTTCTTTGTTTAATCTTCTTATTTCTGGTCCACAATATTTCACTATTTCATATATTGTATATTTACATAATCCTTTTTCACTCATTATGTTTCTTTTACTTATCTATATACTCCTATATTTTTTCATTAATTTCCTTTTTCCATTTATCATATATAAACCTTTTTGATTTTACTTCTTTCCGCTTTCTTATTCTGCTTCTGTTACTTTCTCACTTTCTTAACTCCTATCCTTTTTCTTACTTTCTTATTCAATTCCTATCATTTTCTTATTCTGCTAATTTTTTGCTTTCTTATTCAACTCCTATCCTTTTCTTGTTCTCTGCTCCTAATTTCTTATTCTGTTTTGTTCTCTTATTCTCTACTCCTAATTTCTCATTCTGTTTTGTTCTCTTTTTCTTACTCTTTTCTCTATATTATCTGTTCACTCTCTAAAACTACTATATTACACATTTTCCATTAAATCATTTTATCTTATGTGTTCTTATCTATGTTATATTATTCTAATCTATTGCTATATAATCCATAGTGTCTTTAGTTATATTGCCTTATTGTATGTTTAATTTTTAATCAAATTGCTAAATATATTATTTATCTTACAAGTTAATTACATTTAAATTCATGCTAATATTATTACAATACTAATATAATATTATATATCAAAATAATAGATCATAAATCAAATAGGATCAAAAAAGAATATAGAAATTACACAAAAAATGATAAAATAGTTTGGCGATTCAATTAAAAAAATGGAAAAATTCTTTAACAATAAAGATACATGCGACGTTAAATTTGTTTTTGAAGATGATGATAGAATTCTTTACGCGAATAAAATAATATTAAGTAAGAATAGTGAAATATTTTATAAGATATTTTATGATAAAAAATGGATAGATAATAATAATAAAACAATAAAAATAGAAGGATTCGGATATGATGATTTTTTTATTTTTTGCGAATTTGTGTATAATCCAAAAAAGTATCAATATACTGGTATTGTTAATAGCGATGAAACTGATAATACCGAAATAAGTATTCAATTAACTCAGAGACTTTATGAATTTCAGATTATTGAAAAATTGTCTAATTTTTATCAAAATTCATGTATTAATACACAAGTTAAAGAATATGTCCAAAATTATCTCAATACAAAAATTGTTTCTCTTCTCTTGAATGAAGATCAAAATTCAAAATTTATTAAAAATTCGTGTTTAGAATACTTAGCCAGAAATATAATCAATATTTCGGATGGACAAATCAACGAAAATGTCAAAAGTATAGTTTTAAAATTATCTGCTAAAAATATGACCAGATTTATTAAACGTTCTGATATACAATTATCTAAAGTTCTTTTGGAATCTCTTATAGATACATGGTGTATTATTACTAATAATCATATTGATATTTCAACAATTAATCCTACTGAATATATTTATAAATATTCTGATAATAAAATTACAAAAACAAATATCAATATTTGTGCAATTTGTCGTAGTTCTCTAATAGATAATTGTCTCTATTGTACACAAGATAATACTTGTTTATTTATATCAGGTATTTGTGGTCATGATTACCATTCTCATTGTATTAATTCATGGTTAAAACACAGAAATATTTGTCCAATTTGTTCTTCTCCATGGATGCCTATATCAAGACCTCAAAAATCTATAGTATTGAAAAAATTATTTAAAAACAAATAGTATTATCTATTTAATTAAATATTTATAGTATAATTGTTACTGTATTCGAAGATATTATTAACTTCAACATTATTATAATTAACTTTAAAATTATAATTATGATTAACTTCAACATTATAATTAACTTTAAAATTATAATTATTATTAACTTCAACATTATAATTAACTTTAAAATTATAATTAACTTTAAAATTATAATTATGATTAACTTCAACATTATAATCATAATTAACTTCAAGTCTTCCAATAATTATTTCTTCAGATTTGGAATAATTTCTTAAGTCTCTCACTATTTATCTCTTTAGTCTTCAAAATCTTTAAGTATTTATCTCTTCAAGTTTTCCAGTTTTTATTTCTTGAAGAATACAAAATAGGATCAATATTATAAATTAACAAAGAATAAAGCGATGTACAAATAAATAAAATTGAATTTAAAAAAATAATAAGAGTTGTAAACTAGTGTTTGTCAACATATTGGGAATGATTACTATATCGGAAACGATTACTATATCGGAAACCGACTGAGTTTTTATGGTCCTTAATATGTTGATAAACACTAGTTTACAACTCTTATTGTTTTTTTAAATTCAATTTTATTATATTTTCATATTAGTGAAAGACAGATAAATTTTATTACAAATATATAATTCTTATAAAATGTCCGTTTTCGTAGTATTTAAGAGTTGAAACAATATTATATAGATAATTATTTTTGCATAGATTGTTTCTAGGAATGTTCAGTCAACTATATTATTTATTAATAATATAGTTAATAAAGTTGATATTGTGATAATATAACTATATAACGATATTATGATAATTGGTGAAATAATGAGCAGATTTATTAAGTTATTATGATAATTGGCTATTGGTGAAATAATGAACGGATTTATTAAGTTATTATGTATAAATGAGATAATTAACCATATAAATATAAAATATATATGTCGGGCAAAAATAAAGATATATTGGAATATTTATATTTAAAATATATGATTCGCTTAAATTAAATATTAAACAAAGTTTTTTTGAATACTTGTTCGATAGCTTGTTTACCATTATCCAACAATTTTCTTGCTCCTATGCCTGCAAAATTAGTCGATAAAATTGGAGTATCACAAACAATAAAAGAGTTTGACCTATAACAATATTCAAACCATTTGGAGGTATTTTGGTCATATACATATACGGGTTTGTTACAATCGATAGCCATTTGAATAGCCCAACCCGTTCCTCCTTCAACGTCTGAACTATTTTTTAAGTAACTTATAGCAAAAATTTTATCTGCGTTTTTAACTTGATACCAATTCCTTGCCAACAATGATTTATATCTGTATGGGTTTCTCTTCAATTTTTTGTTTGCTTCCAATATTTTTACCCATCCTTCTTCAATTTCATTATCGTCAAGTTTTATATTTCCATATTTGGTCTTGTAACCATGATAATAATGCTTATTTTCCATACTCACATATTTAGATCCTATATTTTCCCATTCTATATCAGCACCTTCAGCACCTCCTGAATGATTTATATATTTTGTCATCTTTATTTAGATTTTTTGTTTAGTATTATTTTCAAAATTTATGACTAATATTCCTTACTTTCATACATATATTTTGTTTTATTACTATATAATATTTCTTAATTATATTTAATATAAAATATCAGGTATAAAATATACTTGATAACGAATATCAAATATACTTGATAACGAATACTATTAGATACCAAATGAAATTGAAACATTTAGTGAGCTAAATATTAAATAAAATAATGCTAAAGTATTGTGTATTTTTTATCTATATTTCAATAGTATTATGTACAAATAAATTTTGGATTAAAAAAACATGTGAATTAGAATATATAACACTAATAAATAATACAACATGCTTAGCATATGCTAGTTTAATATTTAATAAATCGAATTTAATTTTAAATGATGTTTGTTCAACTCAAATAGATATATGTATCTTAAATTGTTCAAGAGATATATTTAAATGCGCATCTTGCATTAGTTTAATTAAATATCATTGCGATAATTTGTACTATATAAATTACGATATTAATAATTGTTCTCGATATCCTACATTTACTTGTAAGGTGTTATAATTATATGAGATTATGTAATAATTTAAGTTAATAACCACAAATAAGTTAAATAGATTACACTATCTAATCTATTACATTGATATAATAGATTAGATGATATAATAGATTAGATGATAGTGTTAAAAACATTACACTATCTAATCTATTACATTGATATAATAGATTAGATGATAGTGTTAGATATATTACTAAATAATACAGTATTAAGGTTAATACAAATTAAAAACTATATATGGGAAATTAATTGAATATTGCAATGTAATAGTTTGAATAGTCTCATATAAAAAATAAATTACCAAATACTTTTATCTTATAGCAAGAAAAATTACATATATTCGCCATTATAAATTAAACATCCTCTGTTAATAAGATATTCAAGACATGTATCACATATATTTTCAATATTTTTTAGATTTTTAGGTTTCCCACCGGATCTCCATCTATATTCCTTCATATCATGTGAACTACCGTAACCACAACAAACTCCATTATCATGTAAGAAACATTTAGCACCACTCCAAGAATGATCACTACATAAATTACAAATACTTTGTTTATCTGTATAATTTTTAACAAATAAATCTGCACAATTATTGCAAATAGTGGCAGGATATTCTAACACTTTCATTTTGATCTTGATATTTTCGTCATCAGTTTTAATTTGATATGTACCTGATAAATCACATATCTTATCTTCATTAATTAATATATTATAAGAATTGGCATAATTATCATCGTCACTATTGTAATTTAATATATCAATGCTTTCTGTCTTAGTATCTATATTTTTTGTCTTATTATCAGATGTATGAATATCACTATTAACAATACTATCATTAAATATATATTTGTAGGATGAATCATCACACTGTTGATCGTTTGGCTTGTTATTAGAACGAGACTCTTGTTCATAAATATTTTTATAGTTACATGATTGTTCACAGTCTAAGTCAGAATCGCTACTACAATCATCAAAATAACAAGTATTTTTACATTCTTTGTCACACAAATTGCAATTTTTAGGAAGACAACACAATGGTTTATTATGTGCAAGCAATAAAGAATCATTTAGTTTATCGGTGTATTTTTTTTCTGCAATAAGAGTACCATCTATAACAAAATGTTGAATACAAGACATGCATAAAAAACCATTAGTGTTAAGGTGTTCAGGTTTTTTATTTATAGGGAAGGAGAAAGAACCAATTGCACCATTACCAGATACAAAAAAACTATCTTTTGTTAAAGAGGGAGGAACACCTGAATAAGTGTCGTAACAACCACAATTTGAACATAAATTTTTTTTTAGACTGAGAGAAAATTTTATATAGCAGTCATAGCAATACATCCATAAATCTCTACTATCATCGCTATCAATTTTTGCTTTGCCATCACATACATCTTTCCCCAATACCCAACAAATTGAAGTCTCAATGTAATGTGTTTTTTTTGGGAAAATTCTATAAATTATTTGATCCAATTTACAAATAGTATTGCATTCGCGACATTCTTTGAAAGCCATTTTTTTATTAATATAAATAGTATTATTATTCATTATTAGTATTAGCGTAATAATATCAAATACCATAATTATTGAATTATAAATTAATAATCCCTAATCCCTAATTCCTTAATTCCTAATTCCCAATTCCCAATTCCCAATTCTTAATTCTTAATTCTTAATTCTTAATTCTTAATTCTTAATTCTTAATTCT
>ERZ778023.3087-NODE-3087-length-17577-cov-55.688163_pt1 | contig 17577 bp, 26 predicted proteins | sample MGYA00375753_ERZ778023 | MGnify/ENA primary metagenome ERZ778023 (study PRJEB29350, sample SAMN05389822) | bioreactor metagenome | isolation source: Ammonium sulfate bioreactor | place: South Africa: University of Cape Town | collected 2014-04-04 ... | reverse complement strand
TCGTATGAAATTTTCACTAGTACAAGTTTTAATGAATCGGACAATTCAACAGACAATTCATCGTATGAATACGACTACGAATACGAATACGAAGATGAAGTTCTTATTCCATCTGGTCCTGTACAATTTTGGACATATTTAATTTTTGAAATACCAGCTATTATTTGTACAATCTATTTACTCTATAATTTAATATTCAATCGACGTCTTCGCAAACATTTACATAATCATGTTGTGATTGTTCTCTTAATTTTTTGTTTTGTCGTTTTAATTGTCGATAATTCATTATATTTGGATGGTTGGCGTATAGGCCATGGCAATTCATTTCCTCGTTCACCATCGATTTGTCTCCTCTGGTGGTTTATTGACTATGGTTTCTATGGTGCCATATCGATATTTCTTGTTTGGGCGTCATTCGAAAGACATATTCTTGTTTTTCATCGTCGACGATTTCTAGCAACTAAACAACAGATTTTCTATGTTCATTATTTACCTTTAATTCTTCTCACCGGATACATACTTGCATTTTATACTGGTGCTATTCTAATTCCACCATGTAAAAACATATTCTACTATAACTATCTTGCATGTGGTTCGTATCCATGTTATCAAGATATACCATGGTTAAACACATGGGATTATCTATTCAATGGTGTTCTGTGTAATATATTCGAAGCTTTTTTCAGTATCACATTACTAATTCGAACCATATGGAACAAACTAACATCACAAGGACGTTTTAATTGGAGGAAATATCGTAAAATGACTGTTCAATTACTTTCAATATCGACTATATCATTGTGTATAAATCTACCTCAATCATTGATTGTTCTCGTACGAACTATGCGCTCAGATTTAAGTGATTTCGGTGTATCTGTTGAACCGTATTTTTTCTATTTAACTGGTTATATTATTCTATTAATACCAATTGTTTCGCTTGGTTGCCTGCCGGAATTATGGCCGAAATTCTTACAAAATCGTGCACGACGTTTTATCGGTCCGATGACAGTTACAGCTGCCGTTGGACAAACAATATTTGTTCGAGGCAAACAATCAGTAATGTAGGAATTTTAAAAAATTTCCTCAATTTTTGTTTATTTTGCATTTCTCTTTAATAATTTGATTATATTCAAAAATCAAATCATATATCACAAATGCATATTCACATACACACACGCACACATACAGAAAAAAAAGCCTGTTTTTCATTTGATTTTTAATAAACAAATAATGAAGTATTAACAATAGTGACTGTTGTTGATGTTTTGCTTTTTACAGTTTGTATTGAATCATAATAATGAGAATTAGGTGGAATTAAAAATTGTATATCATTAAGAAAATATTTATTCATACAAAGTAATATTCCGTTTATGAATGACCAAAATGAAATAATCAAAAGTACGAATGTAGCCGTTGCCAGTGTCCATTGTTTACAAGACATCGATCGATCAAGACATTGACTGAATGAATGAATGTTTTATACACATATATGTTTTCTTTTTCTAACCAATCGTTTTTAATTTAAGTTTGCCTCTATAGTAATCTACTTTTGATTGGTAGACAATTTTTCAATAGAATTTCAAGCGATCGAATTGAAAAAATGAAAACTGTTTCGTTTTTTAATTAATTAATTAACAAAAGAAAAGTCAATGGTACAATCTTATTGTTGTTCGATTACTAATAATAAAAGAGAAAAGGTGTCTGCGTAGGTGAAGAACATTTTTGGTTCGATATATATATATATATATATTAAGCGCATAGAGTAGAATAGAGGACAACAATATATCAACGATTTACTCATTGTACATATTCATCGACATCTAAATACGAAGAAAGAAAAAAAAAAGCCCGCATAATGATTACTCAGATGTGTCGTTTGTCTGTCCTCTCAAGCTTTTTTTCTTCTTCTTCTTCGCTTTTCTATCGTCGTTTTTATTCATATTTGACCAAAAAGAAGAAAAAAAAAACGCCGACGAAAGAAAGAGAAAGGAAAGGAAACATTTGTATGTACATACGTATGTACATATCCACACTGCGTATAGGTTTGTCGTGATGGTGGGAGTTTGCATTTTTTTTTCATATCGAATATAAGACGAGAAAGACCCTGAAAGATACCAACTAGCGCGCGATTTTTTTTGTTAGGTTGCACATACACACTCTCATTTGCCTTCGTTTGCTTCTTCTACAGTAGATAAATGGCAAAAAAAATGTTTAATTATTTGTTTGCCTTCGTTTATTGCATTGTATTTATTCAATCAATTAATTGTCAAGTTAGCTTTCAATCGCTATGCTCAGCCGATGTACAAGTCAATGGCATGTCGACTATCGATGGTAGTGAGGATTTCGAAATTGATCTTTATGAAACACGATTCCTACCTGATGATACTATTCTATGTAAGAAAAGAAAGAAACTTGAGAATTTATTTATTTATCGATTTCTTTTAACATTCTAGTGTCAATCAAACAAAAACAACAAAATTATGGTATTAATGAATTTGTTGTACGTGCATTTGATTACGAAGGAAATATTATCGGTCGTTTCGATGATCATCAAACAGGACATTTAAATTTACAACATTATCCATGCGCCAATGGTGCTAGTGTTCGTATTTGACATTTCGAATATTTATTTAGAAAGAACTGCTTTTTTTTTGTCGTCTTCTTCTAAAGGCTATTTATGTTGATCGAGTTGATAATCGTGGTTATCGTGAAGTACCATTAGCTTGGAAAGCGTCAGGCATTCATCCAAATATTGAAGAAATTATTTTCAAGTATCATAACACTCTCTTACATTCTTTCTTTCTTTTCATGTTCTCGTTTTTTTTTTCTTTTCTCAAGAGCTGATATTGTTTCTAATCGACAATTGTATCAAATTCAATCGTCTCCATTACGTCGTCGTTCTTCATTGAGAATCAATAGTTATATTGATGATCATTCACTTAATGTCGATTATTGTGGTGAATCACAAGGTTGTTTAATCGTACCTCAACAATGTAATAACAATGCCAAATGTGAATATATACTTTCTTGGCAAGGTCTTGATAATGAACGAGTTAAATTTAATCTTATTGCACGAGCACAAGGCTTTGCTGGCGTTGGATTTTCTACAGATGAGAAACGCGTAAATATCAAACAAAAAAAAATTGATTGTTCTTTGCGAAATTTGATTTTGTTTGTCAGGGTGATGATCAAGTTGTTATTTGTACAAAAGATTCACAAGGCCATGTTTATGTTCATAATATGCACGTCAATGTTCAAACACCACAGTATATTCAACGTGAACGACCATCGTATGGTCTTCGTGAAGCCGAAGGCTATTCGAATGGTACACATATAATCTGTCAATTTACGAGAAAACTCTCGTCACAAGTCGATTCATCGGTCGAACGAGAAGGAGTCGATAGAAATAAATTTGTCGATCTCAAAAAACCACATTATATCTATCCAATTTATTCCAATGAAGACCTAATGACATCACAAGGTTAATTTTGATTATTGATGACAAAACGAGGATGATCATTTTCTTTCCAGGAATGCGCATTCCACTTCAAGATATACCGATTGTTAATAATCATCCAGTGAATTTCGAACGTCGTATTTGGCCAAAATCTCATCCACGAGCTGGATCATTTCTTACTAAATTTCACGGTATGATGATTGAATGAATATTGCAGAAGCGAAGATAGAAATCGAATTCTTCGTTTATTGAATAGCAATTTTAAATATCATCGCTTGGGTTCTTCTCGCATCGGCTGGTGTTTTAATTGCACGTTATTTTGATTCAGTTTGGCCAGAATATGAACGACGTGTTGTCGTTGATGGCAGTGGTAACGTAACAGGAGAAAAACTACAACGACGTCGACGATTTTCGTATTTCACCGTACGAGATCTTCAACTTTTTGTTTCTGGTTTTTTTTATTATTTTTTTTTTTGAAATTTAGATGTTACCACCATTGATGTTAACAGTTGCAGTATTGACATGGATTGCATTCTTCTGTATTCTTGCTGAACTCAATTGGACATGGACATCAGGAACTCATCAAATGTGGCATTCAATTCTTGGTATTATCGTTCTCGTTTCAGCTTTTCTCGCTGTATGAAATTCTTCGATTTTTCAAAAAAAACAAAACTTCACGATTTTTCTTCTAGCCAATTGTCGGTATTTTACGTCCACCTAGTCAAACCAAATGCTATTGCGTTTGGTATTGGGTTCATTGGTTGATAATCTCATTAGCTCATTGTTTAGCTATTCCTGTTATATTTTTGGGCATGGATATGCCACGTTTGGATCTATGGACATGGTGTTCATGGTTACTATTTGCTTGGTGTATATTTCATTTTATTGTTCAATTAATATTCGAAATTGCTGCTTGCTGTCGAGCACGAGAAGAATATCATCGTTTAGAAAATGGAGAAGTTTATGTCGAAAAACATTCAAATCGACCGCTTTATGTAAGTGATGATAAATGAACTGTAAAATAATATTTGTTCTTTTTTTTGTTTATTAAAGGATAATTCATGGCAAATCGCACTTTTAAGCATTTATTTAGTCGTGACGGTCATTGTGGTTATTCTTCTTATAATTGCTATTATACTTTATAATGGCTATTAGAACAATTCTGAACTGTTTTTCAGCAATAATCAATAAAAGAATACTCATTGTGGGTTGTTTTTTGCATTTTTTTTTAAATTAAATATCATAATCATAAGTAGATTTTTAGAACAAATGTGTGAAAGTTTTTCTTTTCTCTCGTTTTTTTTATCGTTCTCTTTGTAGGAAGTCCGTTTTTCTTCGCCTTCTACGGAAGTATTCTTATATAATTCAAACTCGTGTTTCGCTTCTTTTTTTATACATTTGACAGTGAATGTTTGGAAAAGCAAAAAAAATAAATATACGAAAATTTTCAATCGATTTCATTGAAGTCGAATAAACTGAAGCTATAAATATCAATGCAAAACGGTAAATTGGAAATTGGTCAAACTGTCACGAAGGTTGTGATTCAGATAATGTTTAACACACATCCAAACGATGTAGTTACTCATCTATTTGCATATACACTTTGTCCGTATCGTCAAATTCATTATTCTGATATGGTTTCACAAGATTGTTCAATGAATTTATTAGGCGTTAATAGTAGTAGAAAGAAACATTAGTGTTGTCAATTGTAAACAGAATGTATTCTTGTAATTCTATGCAAACAAGCTGCGATTGAAAATGTGCGGTTTTTTTTGTGACAAAAACGCGTTTAGATTGTAACGACAACAACTTCGCAAAAACCGCATATTTTCAACAGTCTATACGCGTTATTTTATCGTAGCTCGTCGGACTGAAACGGAATCACATGATGTTTTTTTCTTCTTCGTTCTGTTCCTTCTTTTTTCTGTTTTTGATGAATGATTGGCTAGAACTAAGATCTTCAAAGAGAAAAAACGTTTATACAGTCATTTGCGTTCTTATTTTTGCTTTTCTTCGTTATATTTTTGCGTGCTAATCTTATTTTACACAACGAAAAAATAACAAAAATTTCATGCATGAATACTTTTTGTCTGATCATATATATATTTGTAGATATTTGTATTTATGAGTGACGATAAACAAAACATGACGAATAGCTGCGAATTTGAATATATGGAATATGTCAACGAAGATACTATTGATTCCAATTTAATCTGTAGTATCTGTCAAAAACCATTTCGAGATCCGGTTAGTACACCATGTGATCATACGTACGGTCGAACATGTATAACGCAATGGTTGACACAAAGTAAGAATTCATCGTGTCCAACTTGCGTACAAAAACCGTTAACAACAAAGAATTTAACTCAAGCAAGTCGGCCTTTACGTAATATGCTCGATAAACTTCGAGTTCAATGTATTTTATGCGGACAAGCAGATATTGAACGAAGCAATTTTGTTGATCATATTAATAAATATTGTTTGAAAGCGACTGTTGCTTGTCAAGCTGAAGATATAAAATGTCCATGGAAAGGTTTACGAGAAGAATTAAATGAACACATATCGAAATGTATTTTTGAACCATTACGACCAATTTTATCGGTTTTAGTTGAAGAAAATCGAAAACTTACTGATGAAGTCAAAAAACAAGGAGATAAAATCAAAACATTAAATAAACAAATGGCTGAATTAAATAAACCTAGTATGTTTTCATCAGTATTTTTTAAAAGAAATTAAATGATTATTAATTTAGCTACAACTACAGTTGCAGCTGCAGCTGCAGCTACAGCTACACCAGCAGTCGAATCTGATGATGACAGCGATGATTCAACAGCTTCGGAGTTCACTGCTGACGGAAAATCTATATACATTCGTAATCTACCTTGTTCAGTTAAATTCAATGAAGTTTTTCGACTTTTCTCCAATGTTGGACGTATTCATGTACTTATATTATAGAAAAAAAAACAATTCGTTGATTAATCGTTTTATTTATTTTTAGTACGATACAAAACGACAAAAGGTCGGTGTATTTATATTCAACAATTCGAACCAAAATCCAAAAACAGGTTTTTGTGCTGCGAAAGTCGATTATACTACTAAAGAATCAGCATTGGCTGCAATTGCCGAATATGATAGTACGAATGCATTAAAATGATCATCGCAAAATGTTCATGCTTTTCTTTTTTCGAATAGAAAAAACTGTTCCTCAATGGAATAATGCATGTTTATCTGTAAGCATGTTTGAAATACGAAAAAAACCAACGAAAACTGGTAAATAATCGATTTCTATTAAACTTCAAAAGTTAACTAGTAAATATCTTTCTGTTCGTAGACGACACTGATGCGAAAAAAAATCGGTTTGTATTCCAATCAATTTCATTTTCTTTCTCTTACAATTTTCTTTTATTTAATTAGTCAACGCCAACAAGGTTTTCGACCGTCTAATAAACCAAAAAATTAAGAACTTGATTTCAAAAGAAAAAAAAACGTTCATATGGTTCCGCACTTTTCTTTCAAACGTAAATAAACGGTTTTAATCCCATAGATTATCTTTTCCAAATAATTCTTTGGATATCTGTTTACTAATTTCTGTTTGTCCCGAAAAATCAATTGACAAGATTTTCTCGAGACATGATCGATCTGATTGAAAATTCGATGATAAAATAAACGATAATGCCAATTGCCAACCACAAGATATCTGCTCATTGAACATAGGCAGTTGTTCTTATGGAAAAAAGAAACAAATCAATATTTAATCGAAAATTTGTTCGCTTTTATTTGAACCTATTGCTGTATGACCCGTTCGAGGTAATTCAATCAATGTCACATTGTTATTCAACGATGAATATTTCTTATAAAAATGTCGAGCTATTGGAAGAGGTAATGCTGTATCCATGTCACCTTTTTGAATTAAAATATAAAAAATCAAATCTTTTCGCTTGTATTTTCTTTTATGTTACCATGTAAAACTAAAACCGGTAGAGAAAAATTCAATTTCGGATATTTTGCATAGTATTCATCGGTTGGATATTGTAAAATTTGTTGTTGATATATTGGACAGTATACATCGGGCATAATTTGCATTGCAACAAACATATTATCCGACATTCCTTTCATGTATTCACATGAGAGTTCAATATCTGCTGGATTTTTACGCGACCAAAGTTCACTGAGATCGTTATTCAAAGCAATCTTGAAATGAAATACAACTGATGAAATAGAATTTCACGTACAACTTACTAACATCGAATAACCCGGTCGATCATATATGAAATTTGTTGTTGTCTGTTTGATGAAATGTTTGAGAACAATTTTATCTTCATCGTTACAACGATTTATTCGATAGATCAATGCTGGAAATATTTGCATGACATTCGGAACGAATAAATACGACATCTTGCAAACGAAAATGAAAAATATGATATAAAAACAAAGCTAGATGATTTTTACTCGTATGCCCATATCTCGACTAGTTGTATTTAGTAAAGCTAAACATGATGTATTACCTTGTAAGTCTTCATTGATTTTGTATGTGTAGAGAGCTTGAAAAGGATTTTTATTTTCGAAATACTTTGCACAATTGATTTCATCTTGTGCACATCGACCGAAAAGATCGAAGAAAATAGAATCAACATTTTGATCATATCGTACTAAATCGATATAATCTGTTGGCACAACGGAATCCAAGATAATACCATCGATTTGTTTTTCATTTTTTATTAAATGTAAATATCGTTGTAGAACATATGTTCCTTGACTTGAGCCCATGAGAATAACGCGTTGATTCTGTGCGAGATTCGTTCGATTTGCAACGATTGACAAAACATAATACAAATCTCGAGCGATATTAGTAATTGTATTATGTTTTAAACGGTATTGATTTTGTTGAATCAATGGTAAACAAGCCGAGAAATTAACAAAAATCGATTGTGGACATTCGAGAAAACTACTTTGACCAACACCACGTTTATCAATTGCATAGACCGAAATAGTTCCATTCGAATGATTAACGATTTGAACAGCTTCTGATTCTAATGAAGATATCGGAATTCCTCCACCACCTGCTATTCGCCATAATTGATGACTGGTATTCTCCTCTTTTCCGGAGAGAAAATATCGTTTAACAAATATTTGAATTTTATTTTCATTATTCGAATTTTTGTTCCAATCAACTGGAACATCAAGATAGAGACATTGTGCTCGAATATTTCCCTCGTTCTTTTTCTAAATAATCAAAAATAAAATCGATTTCATAAGTTTTAACATATAATTAGTTCAACTTACACCATCGGAATAAACCGAACAATCGGTCCAATTCGGTTGTTGAAATGTTGAAAAAACAAATTCAATCAAAACAAGAAACAATACTTTTGTTCTCATATCAATCTGTGTCATTTGAATTAAGTTTCATCAGTATTTATTCAGTGATAAAAAAAAAGACGAAAATCCCTGTGAGTAAATATTTATATCGATTTAATCTCAATCTTCAACTCCCAAGAGTATAAATATTGATCGATGGAATCTCTTAATTCTCGATTAGTGTCATTCGACATTCGTTTATGTGTTTTCTTTTCTTTTTTTGCTTTTCTGATAAATTGATTTCATATTTTATTAAATAATAGACGAGAAATAATAAAAGAAACATCCCAAAACGTTTTCTCCCGCGTGTTGTGTCAGCTTGAAAGTTTATTTATAACACAAAAAAAACGAGAGGAAAAGAATGTGTCATTTGAAACAAGCTATTTTCGATGGCAATCAGTACGATTTCTCAATGTACTTCGGCAACACAAACGGATATCGGTCGTCTACATAAATCTCTCATTATTTCTCTTTGCGTTCTATTTGTAATATCAAAAAGAAAATTCAATCATTTCTCTTAAAATGAAGTTTGTTTTTCTTCAAAGGCTTTTGATTTATTCTATCTAATATTCATCGTCCATGCTTATATCGATCATCTATGGTTTAATTATTATTTCGAGAATAAGTATGAACTCATTTGGACATTAATCTCGGTTTTTCATGATGCATTCGGTTTGATTGTAATCTATCAATCATCTCGAACGGGTCTACATTTAGTAAAATCTCATTAAAAAAAAGCCTGTTTCGTATTTTATTAACATCTTTAGTTTGCATGGTTTGGAACATTCATATTAATTCTAACGCCGTTTATGATCGGTGGTGTATTTCTCATATCTTTTCTCAATCCAAACATCATAACTATGAAACCAATGAATCTTCTTGGGCACATGATCTTTGCTCTCACATTTATTATTTCAGAAATTCTTCTTGTAAATAGAACGAAAAACAAAAAAACGCACGATTTTGAAGTTAATGATTGTTTTTTTTTGTTCTAGTTTATTTGTGTTTCTTTAGCATATAAATTACTTAAATACGGATTGATTCAACGAATACCAACGACAGCTTAAATACCGACACGTTTCAATCTTAAACATTTTTTTGTATGTAGAAAACGATTTTGTTTTCTTTTTTTTTTTCATTTCGAAAGTTAAGTCGAAATAATAAAACAAAAATATATCGAATTATGGATGAAAATCTAAATCTCTCATCAGATTATCTCGCTCAAGAATCAAGAATCTATCGAAAACAAGAAATACTCTTTGTTTTAATTGATATTATTTTTGTAAGTAAATGAGAAAGAAGAAGAAAACAAAATATTTAACTTCTTTTTGTAGACATTTCATTTAATTATGCTAATAGCTTTTCTTCATTACAATCATATCGATCCATCTATTGAACAAATTGTTAAATTCTACTATCCACTTCTATGGATTTTACTTTCGATTATCTACGATTTATTTGGATTAATCATCACGTATCTTTGTTATCAAACTGGTTTACGTATGGTAAGAAAGAAAATAGATGATTTCTTTTGTTCTCGTCTATGTAAAAGATATTTGTTTTGTCTTTAGTTCACATGGATTGGTTGTGTATTTATTATTCTCAATAGTTCGATTTTTGTTTTCATTTTATTACTTCCATTACATCGAACAATACACAATTCGAATGATATAAATTATACCTATTCATCTCGGTATATTGTTTTTATCGTCATTTGGATATCAATCTCGACTTTATTAGTAAATAAATTTTAAAATCAATCTTTACAGAAATCAATTCTGTGTTTTGTTTAAGGTAATTTGCGTACACTTAGCTTTCAAATTATGTAAATTAATAGCGAATCTTCAACAAAAAGAAGAATTATCAATCATCCAGGAAATGTAATCAAAATTCTTTCTTTTTTTTTATTTTCATTATTTTGTACAATAAAGTTCATTTGATACGCATGATTGAGTTTGAGTGCATTTCTTTTCGTTCGTTGTTTGCGTTCATCTTAGCACGAACATGTTTATGAGTTTGATTTCACCGAAATTAACCGCTCAACAGTCGGAACTTTATTTACTTCGAAAGATTATTTTTATCTTAATTAATATTGTTCTGGTAGGTCAATGGAAATATACTGGTGAAAAAAGAACACGATTTCATTTATTCAGATTTGGGATATCAATGATTTTCTTTGGGAAAATGATCAATCATTTCTAGTTGATTCTCTACAAAAATGTCTCATTCGACGAATTCTTACATTTATATCGATTCTATTCGATTGTACTGGATTAATTCTTGTTTATCGTTTGAGTTCAAAAGGTTTAACTTGGGTATTTTTGTTTTCAGTTACTCGTGTTTTTCTTTGACATTCATATTGATTTAGTTTGGATGGATTGGAATTATTCGATTAGTTATTCAAACGGTTATAATCGGTTTCGGAATTATTTCACGACATTTTCTTGAAGAACGATATGTTATTTCACAAAAAATCAATTTCATAATTACAATAACTGTCATTGTCTTTCAAATTTTAGATGTCAGTCATCTTGTTTTTTGTTTTTCATTTGTTCACAGTTTCAATTTCTTAGGGCTTCATTATATGGTTGATTTTTATTCTATTAGAATTCATTCCATCATCAACTTCAATCGGAATGGCTTACATCTAGACGACATACTTGACATTTTTTTTGTATTCACTAGAATTAAATCTCATCAATATTAATAACAGTTTTTTTCGTGATGATATGATTTCTATAGAAATAGATTATTATTGAAATCAACAGGTCATATATCTTTTCTTTTTTTTCTTCGGTGTATAATTAACTGAGTTGCAAAAAGAGCAAGACAAACACACTCTTCCTTCTTTATTATTATAATTAAAACCAAAAAAAGATTCGTCTTCCGCTCGGCATCGACATTTATTTCCGTTGGTTTTATTAAATAATATGCGTATATTTTGACAATATCAGAAGAAGAAAAAAGATAGAAGATTTGAGTGCAGAATATATGGAATCACGAACTGACATTCAACCGAATAGTAAATCATTCATGACAAGTGAACGAACAAATTCATCCGTACAAATAAGTTTACATAGGCCAAAAGTTTATCAAGTTCGACAAAAACTTGTTCTACTATTAGTAACTATGTTTGTAAGTTCGATTCGAGAGAAAAAAAACGAATGATTCATTTTCTGTTTTTCTAATTTCGTAGATTTTTAGTTTTCTTTATTTGTTATTCATTAGTTTTTCATGTGCATTTGAAAATTATGTTTGGCTCTGCGAGTATTATAATCGACATTACGAATTTTTTTGGGCATTAATTTCAGTTGTTTACGATGGCCTTTGGCTGCTTGCAGCTTATCGTTGTTATCATCGACTTCTCTTATGCGTAGTTACAAACAAAAAAAATCTTAAAGAAAACGAGAATCCATCCATTTTTTATTTAGTTTGCATGGTTAAGCGGCGCTTTTTTGATTGTATTCGGAATTTTACTTGTTATGGCATTATTAAATGTACTGCAAACATTAGTGATCGTTCATACGATTCCTACGTATGTTTTATTGACATCTCTTAGTTCGATTCTAACTTGTATTATAACAACAATTCTTCAAGTTGTTATTATTTTCTTTTCATTTGAATTATCGAAATCAATTATTCAACAAGAAAATGATACGATGATCTGTTAACATCGAATGAACGAAACAGTTCAAAAATTTATCATTATTTCAATTTTTATTTCGAGTTTTTGAAAAATATTTATGAACGAAAAAGATAAAAAAATACGCGTTTTTTTTATTGATTCGCTTGCTCCAATTTTTTCACACGTTCTTTGAGCTTTTCGTTTTCGTCAATAAGTTCCTTTAAAGCTGATCGAAGTGGTTCGAAAACACAGATTTTCTCATGTTCGTCTAATGTTGCACGTGTTCCTCGCCATGGACATTTAATATCGGCTGCGCTACATGATACATTTGCTTGTGAACACGTTTCACGTTCATGTTGAGCTAATTGACCTCGCGTAATATCTTCTGCGCCGCATCCGGGACATCGAACTTCAATAGCATTTAACATAGCGAGAATTAGAAATTCTTTAACTGGTTGCATTGAATCAACAACACCTTCGAAACAAAGTTTACAACCATATCGGCCATCATCAGCGACAACAGGATCTACGAATGGTCTTCCACAACTACTGCATAACAGTGATTTATTAACTGCTTTTTCATTGATATAGTCATATGGATGTTTATTTGAGTTTGAGTATGAACGATACATAAAGGGTTTGTTATGTTGCATATAAAATATAAAAGAAGAATGTGTTTGAAAATGAAAAAAGTCGACGTATTTATATGCTCTAAAGGTGATTCTAGATGTTTTATTTCCACAGACATTACTCTTATCTGTAGCTCACGTTTTTTTTTCGTTTGTTGGATCATTCCTATGACCAAGATAACGTCCATTATTATTCATCAAACTTTCTTCTCTTACTCATTATAGTTATCACAAAGTGTTGTCGAAAGCCACGATTCCCTGTAAATGAAACATAAAAACTCGTTGGAATAGCGATAAATATTTGAAGTATTAACATAGTTGTAATTTGCCCATCGATTTTATGAATTGTCGTTGCTTAACAAAAATTCAAGTAGAATCAAAACAATTGATGGATATACGGTTGAAATGAGCCAACAAACACCCGATGATATACTGTATCTTGAGGGTGTACATGGAGCTTCTGCAATTAAATAAACTGAATATGCTCGATGTCGAAAGTTTCCAAATGTACTGAAATTTCCTGTGATCAAAACAAACAAACCTATCGTTTATAGCAGTAGTTCGAATATAGATGAAATAATGAAGAGTTCTCTTTTTTTCGTCATTTAAAATGTTGAAAAAACTTTTAGAAAGATTTTTTTCGACATCCGTTTTTATTTTCTTGATTAATAGAAAAGAAACTTCATGTGAGACTATCTTTCAAGTCTATTATCTTTTTTTATATTTTCAACGCAAAAGAAAAACAAATGCTACTCATTTCTTTTTTTCTCATGATGATTTTGAAATCTACAGATGGTATAAAAAACTGAAAAATTTATCACACCAAACAAAAAAAAAGTATGATGCATACTATTTTTATACTCATCTTCTGTATTCTTATCGTTAAATCCGACCCACCACCATTATCAAAAAGTTTTAAAGGTGTCAATCTATCTGGTGCTGAATTTAATTCCGGTCCGAATCGAACATTTGGCATCAACTATATCTATCCAAATAACGATGAAATCGATTACTATTTCGATCAAGGTTTTGGCATCATTCGTTTACCTTTTGATATAGCTCGTGCCTACGACCATGCCTATTCACCATTGAATACAACACAAATCGGTTACATAACGGCAATTGTTGATTATTGTTTATCCAAGGGTATGCGTGTTCTTCTCGATCCACATAACTATGGTACTATTTATGATAGTCGAACTGGAGATCGATTGTATATTGGCATCGATCCTGAAGGTACGAATTTATTTGCTGATTTTTGGGGTCGAATGGGAACTACATTTAAAAGTTATTCGAATGTTGTTTACGGTCTTATGAATGAACCGCATAAACAAAATGCTTCCCAATGGTATTCAGGAGCTGTACCAGCCATCAAAGCTATACGAGCTGCGGGTGCTAAACAATTAATTTTAATTCCTGGAACAAGTTATACAGGTGCTCATTCATGGAATGGCAGTCATAATGCAGCCGTTTGGCAAGGTTTCAATGATGATCCTGAACATAATTTTGCTTTTGAAATGCATCAATATCTTGATCAGGACTCGTCGGGAACACACAAACAATGCCATGTAAATGCTTCTCATTCTCTTCTCGGCGCAACACAATGGTTGCTTGACAATAAATTCAAAGGTTTTCTTGGTGAATTTGCATGGTCAACTGATTCAAGTTGTGACAATGAAAGTGTAGCTTTTATGGATAATTTATCGAATGCTGATGCTTGGTTAGGATGGACATGGTGGTGTGGCGGTCCATGGTATCCTTGGAGTTATATGTTTCGACTTGATCCTTTAGATTTTATCAAACCAACTATTGATAAACCACAATTAGCATTACTACTTAAATATTTGTAAAAATGAGAGAACATCGTTTTTCATTTCAATAAAAATATTCTCACCATATTTTACAAAGATAAGTTTTTTTTTCTCTCTGTCCATGAACTTGTCAACTTCTGCGAACATTTCTTATCTTTCGTTGCTCTCATTCTTCAACCTCGCGATAACATCACAAACATTCCTCCTTATAAACCACCTCGTTTTCAATGTTCTTCTTCAATATTTCTCGACACACAATGACCATTTTATATTCTTCACTGTTATTACTAACAGTGTGCATCCTTCAATGCATTTCTGTACCATTGAAATCAGATGCTACTTGTGGTTACGAGGTTCCGATATTCAACAAACAACAATTCTCTATTTTAATCATCATCTCTATTTTAGGCATGTAACTTAGGTCAACCAGATAAATTAAACGTTCACATCGTTCCACATACTCACGATGATGTTGGTTGGCTAAAAACGGTCGATCAATACTTCTATGGCTGTAATAGACCGATTTTTTTTATCTCATAATGAACTTTGTAATGATATTCGTTTAGATCGAAATGATATTCAACATGCTGGTGTTCAATTTATTCTCGATTCAGTTATTCCGGATCTAGTTGCAAATCCAGATCGACGTTTTGTCTATGTTGAAATCGCTTTCTTTTGGCGATGGTGGAATCAACAAACAGAAGAAATGCACAATACAGTTCGACAGCTTGTTAACGAAGGTAACCGCGACGTTGTTTAAACAAAAAAGACAGAATAAATTGATTTCGGTAATCATAGGTCGCTTGGAATTTATTTCTGGTGGATGGTCAATGAATGATGAAGGCATAACACACTATAATTCGATTATCGATCAGCATAGTTTAGGTGCAGAATTTTTAAAAGAACAATTCGGTGAATGTGGTCGACCGAAATTAGGTTGGCAAATCGATCCATTTGGTCATTCGAGAGAAATTACTTCGCTATTTGCACGTGTAAGTGATTTCTTGTAAAGCACTATATTTTCGAGTTGAAGGTTGATGAATAGATGGGTTTCGATGGATTATTTTTTGGACGAATCGATAATCAAGATATGGCACAACGTGGTTCAAAGAAAACTTTAGAAATGCTTTGGAAAGGCAGTGCTAATTTGGGCCAAGAAAGTTGGTTGTTTACAGGAGTTATTCCTCGAATCTACACACCACCAGGATCATTTTGTTACGATCTTTTTTGCGCTGATGATCCCATTAAAGTAGAATTCATCACTCGTTGTTTAAACATTTAATAATATGTTATTGTACGTTACCTTTAGGATAATCCTAAGTTACATGATTATAATGTTAATGAACGTGTTGCATCATTTATTCAAGCATCTCAAGATCAAGTACGACATTTAATCTAATTTCTCAACTGTTTCTATTCTCACTTCTTATTAGGCAAATAGTTATGCTACTAATCATATAATGATGACTATGGGTAGTGATTTTCAATATGAAAATGCTAATGAATGGTTTAAAAATTTGGATAAATTAATCAAATATGTTAATGCTCAAGTAAACCAATAATAATGTCTTGATCATTTTACATGGTTCTGTTTATTTTAGCAAGCAAATGGTAGTAACGTCAACGTATTTTATTCCACACCAACTTGTTATTTGTATGCTTTAAACAAAGCTAATCGAACGTGGAGAACTAAAACTGATGATTTCTTTCCTATTTCCTCAAACATTCATGGTCTTTGGAATGGATATTTCACTTCGAGACCAGCTTTAAAACGATACGAACGCCATTCCAATAATATTCTTCAAGTAACCAAACAGCTAAATGCTTTTACCAAAAGTTCATTACGAAAATCATTCTTTCCTCTAAGTATACAATTCTCCTTTAATCTTCAACTGATTATTTTTCCCTTTTAAAAAAGGTGAAGCAATGGGTATTGCACAACATCATGATGCAGTTAGTGGTACCGAAAAACAACACGTTGCTGACGACTATGCACAACGTTTATCTGATGGGATAGATTCAGCAATTGTAATTAATCATCTATTATCTATTCAAAGGTTATCTCGGTTTTTCTATTATATTAGTTTGTTATCAACGAAGCATATAAAAAACTATTACCCAAAGACAGTGCAACAACAAATATTCCAACTCAATTTCTATGTCAACTTACAAATATAAGTGAATGTTTACCCATCGAAGGACAAGATCGATTCACATTAACTGTTTGGAATCCATCGACTCAACCAAAAACTAATGTTATTCGAGTTCCAGTCACAAAGAATTATGCTGTTCGAAATCCAACTGGTGAAATTATAACCAATACTCAAGTAATTATGATTCTCTTCAGGTAAAAATGGTTTGAAATGAATGAATTGTATTTAGCTGATGCCAATACCAACACCTGTTCGAAATATTCCTGGTCGAACAAGTACAGCAACAAATGAACTTCTATTTTCAGCAACATTACCAGCTTTGGGATTCAGCACATTTTATTTCGAAGCAGCTAGTGATGATGTTCGAGCGAAAGATGAATCAATCCGAGTGACAAAGAATGAAGCTTGTACACTTCAAAATCAAGTAAAATTCAATATCACATAGATACATTCTTATTTCATTTTCTTATTTTAAAGCATTTGAAAATCGAATTTGATGCTCAAGGAAATATGAACAAGATTACTAATCTTGACAGTAATTTGG
>ERZ778023.3060-NODE-3060-length-17726-cov-5.816988_pt1 | contig 17726 bp, 15 predicted proteins | sample MGYA00375753_ERZ778023 | MGnify/ENA primary metagenome ERZ778023 (study PRJEB29350, sample SAMN05389822) | bioreactor metagenome | isolation source: Ammonium sulfate bioreactor | place: South Africa: University of Cape Town | collected 2014-04-04 ... | reverse complement strand
GGAGCAGGACCTCCACGTGGATCGCTATCCCACCTTTGGCGATCTAAGAGATTACATGAGAGGAAGCGCGTCTGCCGTTGGATTGATGATGTGTTGCGCCATGGGCGCTCCTTCCAACTCCCAGGCGCATCGATCCGCGCAAGCTCTTGGCGAGGCGATGCAACTCACCAATTTCCTGCGCGACATCGGCGAGGATCTGGACCGCAACCGCATCTATGTCCCACTGGAAGACTTGCAATCGTTTGGGGTCTCCGAAGAAGATTTTAGGAACCGCAAAATCACGCCAGCTTTTAAGAGCCTGATGCAGTTTGAGATCGCGCGGGCACGCGCTCTCTATGCTGAAGCGGATCGCGGGATTCGCCTCCTCCCTGCGGAAGCTCAACGGCCGGTGAAACTCGCGCGAATTCTCTACGCCAGAATTCTCAACAAGATCGAGGAGCGCGACTATGACGTCTTTAGCACTCGTGCCCGCACATCCAAGATGGAAAAACTGATGGTTGCCGCTCAGGTCTTGCTCAGCCGCTCGGCTTAGTGCTGAGCGGAAATGCCTTCAAAAGACATCGCCATCAGATTCCAGCAGGCTCGGTGAGCTTCTAAATAGGAGTCGAAGGTGACCTCTAACGTATAGGCGTCCACCCGCTTGGCAAAGAAAAGCTTCGCTCCCATGTCCGCCTCTTCGGAGCGATTGAATTCGACGGCAATCGTGGTCGGTTCCGAAGGCAGCCAGGGGCGCACCGCCGATCGGTGGATGAGGGACTCGCGTGCGGTTTCTTCGATGAGTGGGCCAGTTTCACTGGGGTGCTTGCACTCTCCCATATAGCGTCCGATTCCTTTCTTAACGGCCGCCGTTCGAATGCCGAAGATGCGCTCTGAGGCCTCGGCACAGCCGGCTTCGTCGCTAGAAATAAAGACTAAAGGCACCCCATACCGACCGGCCACACCCGCGCTTAGCGCGATTTCCCCACAAGGAATTCCATTGATTCTGAGCCGATGGACTCCCCCTGTAATCGTGTGCTCCATAATTCCCGCCGTCGTCCCCGCCATCGCGTGATATCCGACGAGCATCGCGGCATCGAACGTTTCATCGATGCCCTGCATCATCCCATCGATCCCTGCTCCGTGCCCGGATACCAACCGGACGCCAGCTTCCAACTCGTCGATGAGCAGGTTTTTGCTAGTGCCATGACTGTCTTTGATGACGATCTCGGTTGCACCAGCGGCCCGAGCGCCTCGCACCGCCGCATTCACGTCGTGGGTCATCATCCGCCGCGCAAATGGAAAGTCGAAGTGTTTGCCGTCCGGCCTTCCGCAGTGTGACCAAGACACCAGTCCCGTGATGCCTTCGATGTCCGCCGAAATAAATACTTTCATGACGGGCGTGAGTTTAACCCGAGTGGAACCGGGTTTTGTGCCAAATAGTTGCAGGCCGTCTCATCGAATGATCCCGCGCGCACCCTTTCTACGATCTTGTGCGAATAGATTCCGATCCCGTCCTCATGACCCTCTGTTGCGAACTCGCGAAGCCGAAAGTGTTGGGTTCCAACCTCCAATACCAGTCCTTCTATTCGATCTCCACCAATCCAAATGCTCACGGCTTGTCCGGTAGCCTTCGCCGCCGTCAGGGCTTGAATGCGACTCTCCCGGCGACGAACATCGATGACCTGGAGCGCTGCTCTCTCCGCCACTTGCCCGTCAAAAAGGCACCGAAGCCTCCGCAGGTAAAGCGTCTTTCGCCTGACGAGGAAGATCTTCGAGAGCATAAGTTCCTCCGGAAGATCTTCGAAACGTCCCTCGTGATCGATATTCTGAAAAACGACGGATCGCGTCTCTATCCTCTGAATCACGCCAACGGCGAAATTCGCAGGACTCTCCGGATTGCGGTGAATCTCCACGAATTCGCCTGATTCTAAACTCTCCGTCAACTCACGGACGAGCGCCTCTCGAAAGGTCTCGCTCATTCGGGAACTCTAGCAGAATCAATCGAGAAGAATTCTCTTCCTAGGCAGATCGCCGCTTTCGAGACGAAAGTAGCTTGGTCCGATCTCTGTACTTGTTCACCGTACGACGTGCTACCTGTACGCCCTTCTTCTCCAGCAGTCGAGCAATCGCTTCATCGCTCAAAGGATTATCTGGATTCTCGTGCTGAAGGATCTCTTCGATCATCTTCTGAACGCGGAGTGCAGGTTTGAAGAACACCTCGAATGGAACGATCTCACCGGTGGAAATCTGGACATATTTATCCATCGTCGCTCGGCTGATCGTCGATTCGTGAAGTCCCAGCTCTTCCGCCATTTTGGTCCGGGTAAGGGGGCGCAGAAACTCGTAGGAACCAGTAGATACAAAGCTTGACTGGTTTTGAACCAGGTATTCGCCGATCTTTCGCATAGTTTGACGACGTTGGCGAATACACCCGATGAAGTCTTCCGCTCTCTGAACATAGTGGGCAACGTGACGTTTCTCATCTTTCGGCGCACGCTCCATTTGATTCAGCTCTTTGTGCCGCTTCCTGTACTCCCGATTGAGGGCCAAATTGGCGGGGTCGACACCTTTCACTTCCACTTGCCAGCCCGACTCTTCGCGGGTGAGAAGCAAGTCGGCGGCCACGCCTTGTCCGCGAACGGACCGCGTGGTGGGCGCCCCGCCAAAAGACTCTCCTGGGTACGGAGTCAAAAGAAGGACTTCCTGAAAGGCCGCTTCCACCACGTCGGGCATCACCTTAAATCGACGCGTGATTTTCATCGTTCGTCGAGCGATCAGGTCGTCCAAATAGCCTTTCACAATAGCCCGAGCGAGCTTCTGCTCCAAGGTCTCGGGATTGCGCAGCTGCAAGAGGAGGCATTCTTGAAGATTCGCCGCGCCCACGCCCGCTGGTTCGCAATACTGCAGTTTCGCCAGGACCCACTCGGCATGTTCAAGCGCGCATCCCGTGGCCAGGGCAACCTCTTCCACGGGAGTCGTCATGTATCCTTTTTCGTCCACGCATTCGATCATGTACTCGCCGACCAAATGAAGGCTTTGGGGCAGCACCGGGATAAGTTGAGCGCGGAGATGGTCCCACAGACTGGTCCCTGTCGCGGCAAAGTCGAGCCAATCGGAGACCTCATCTTGAGGCAGGCTGCGATGGAACTCAAAATCATCGCTAGATGGCCTCAGCTCATGAGGCGCGACCGTCTTCAAGATCGTTTCTTCCTGAATCGGCTCCTGCTCATCTTGAAGCCGTTCGAGAGCCGGATTCTCATTTAACTCCGTCTCGAGAGCCTGGTCGAGTTCTGCTTGGTTGAGTTGCAAGAGGTAGCTTGCAAGCACTACACGTGGATCGACGCGAAGCGTTGTACCGGTTTCTACTCGCTGTGTGTGGCCTAGTCCCTGACGCAAATTCTTCACCTGACTGACCACTTCCTCGTGGCCGCTAAGCAAGAGTATCGGCAGTCCACGATGGGACTTACCCGGCAAGAACGCGAGTGTTGCCTACCCTGGTAATGAGCTAGTAGGAGTAGTCATCCAGTTTTCGAATGCTGTCACAAAACGATCTCACCCACTGCGGAGCCGTTTCTCGAAACGCAGGATTATCCGTTCGTTTCAATATCCAAGTTGCCACTCCCCCCAGTCGCATTCTCAAAAAGGGTCGCACCATGCTCTCGGTGTGAGGCGGCAGGCTCTTGACCGATTCGTATCCAGCCAACAGCGCGTCGCGAACCTCAACGAAGTTGGGACGCGAAACCTGGAAAGCCAGTGAAGATGCGAAGTCGTAGTACAGGAACGCAAATCCCGCATCGTCGAAATCGATGATGTTCAATTGCCCGTCGTCAAACAGCAGGTTGCCCACATGTAAGTCGGCATGAATGAGCCCAAACGTCTCGGGAGTCTCTCTAAGCGATCGAAGGAGTTCCCGCGATTCGTCGTGAACGTTGCGGAGGAGCAATCGATCTTCTTCCGCAATCCCCTCGATGGGGTCATCGAATGGTCGCGGAGTTCGAGGTTGCACCGCCCATTCATGGTTGTGTTGGCGGTCAAACCCGGCTGGCGGATTCCATCGCGCGGAGAACTCATGCAATTGGGCCATGGCCGCTCCGACCATTCTCGATTCGTCAGATGAAAGATTCTCACGTCGGAACTCTCCATTCATCCACCTGAACAGCACGCAGTCTCTCGCTTCGGGTACTTCAGGGACCGAGGCCGTAACGAGGCGGTCTTGTACCGGATCGGGAACCCTAAATCCTTCTTGGCGAAGAGCGGAAAGGAAGGCGAGTTCACTTTGGATATTGGAAGTCGATTGATAACCAGGGCGACTGATTCTGAGATTGAACTCGCCCTGCGGGCTAAAAACATGAAACGTCGTGTTCTCAGCGTGAACCAGTGGCTCGATTCGCTCTGCGGAAATGTCCCACTCTAGTAGAGCCCGTTCTCCTAGCATTTGCAATCGGTTGATCTGCTCTTGCTGACTGAGAGAGCTGAACGCATCCACCGAGATCATTCCCAGATTGTGGCCCCTCCCTAGGACCATGAAACCCTTTATCCCCAATTACGATCTCACTTGGTATGGAACACGGCTGGATCTGGTGGATCTTGGTGGGCGGTATCGCAGGGATCTTGGCAAAGGCCCTGACCCCGGGGAAAAAGGGAGAGCCTACGGGCTGTGTCATGACGATCCTGTTGGGAATCGGCGGATCAGTTCTGACCGGCTTCATCATGAGGAACCTCCTAAGAACTTCAGGGGGTGGTGGTTTTGCTGGATCGATTGTCGGCGCGACAATCGGCGCTCTCGTCTTGATCTTTATCTTCAAGAAGTTCTGGAGTAAATAGAATTACAGATTGAGCGTTTTGCCTTCGAGGCCGATCCAGCCTACGGCGTCATAGATGTCGTCGAACTGCCGCATCTCGCTCGGCAAATTCGCTATGATCTCTTCGCCGTAGCGCTTTGACTTCAAACGGGGATCGAGGAGTGCAATGATCCCCTTATCTTCTGCCCGCCGAATGAGGCGTCCCGCGCCCTGTCGCATCATCATCTTGGCTAATGGCAAAGTATGCCCACCAAAGGCGTCCATGCCTAACGTTTGCATCCAAGCGAGCCGGGCGACCTGGGGCGGATCAATCGGTACTTCAAACGGCACTCGCACAAGCGCAACGCAAGAAAGTGTCTCCCCAGGCGCATCGAAACCCGTCCAGAACGATCGAAGGGCAAAGAGGGAAGCATTGATATTCTCCTTGAATTTCTCTCCCACGGCGCCTGCGCCAAACTTTCCTTGAAGCATCACCGGCAGTTCTGGCGGTAGATTGATGTGCCGCAAGACGCCTTCCATCTCCTTCCGAGAGTGGAACAGGGCCAGCGTCCGTCCCCCGCATGCTCGGATGAGTTGACCAAGCTCCGTGGCCAATGCTTGGTAGTAGAGTTCCTCCGTTCCTTCCCGTCGTGCGATCGTGGGGTCTGGGATTCGACCTTGCTTGGGAATGTAAAGCGCAGCGTTGGTCGCGTGATCAAAGGGAGAGGGCAAGATTTCTTCGTAGTCGAACTCTGCTCCCGTCGTTCGCCGGAAGTACTCAAAATTTCCATCGGTCGCCAGCGTCGCTGAGAGACAGGTGAAGGGCTTACGATTCCAAATCAGCTCTTTGAGTGGCTCTGCCAAGCCGATGAGGTCTTGACGGAGCATCGCGTCTGGACCGTTTCGTCCTACGTAGCTCACCGCCACCCCGCGTGGCTCAAACAGAAGGGAAGCCCCAAACCCAATTTCGCGAATGTACTGCAAATAGTGACGGGCCGTTTCCTGGGCCAGCTTGACTTGTTCGCTGGGCCCGGTCATGTTCTTCCAAACGTCGATGCACTGGTCCACCGCACGCGCGTATCCTTCCGTCTCCCGGGTCACTGCTTGGGCCACGTCCTTGGCAGCTTCCACTCCCCCTTTCGCTTGGTGAAGTTTGACCTGAGGGTGCTCCAGGACTTCGTTAGGTGTTAACGTCAGGATTCCAGGTTGTCCCAGGTCCAAGGAGTAGGCCACTAACGCCCGCTGGCAAGCCTCCATCCCCTCTTTGAACTTGTGGCAAAGCTTTCGCCACCGCTCCTCATCTCCCGCCATCTGCGCTAAAGACATCAAACTATGTTCAAGCCGTGCGCTGATGCCGATCAGCATGCCGATTCGAGGGCCACTCAGTTCAAACTCAAGCCCATTCAGCGCCGCCTGGGGAAAGTCATGAGCCTCGTCGAGAATCAAGTAGTCGTAGTCCCCCAACATGCCCATGCCATCGTCAGCTGACTGTGCGACCAAGGCATCCTGAATGACCACACTGTGGTTGGTAATGACAACATGGGCCTTCTCCGCCTGCTTTCGCCCTTTGTAGTAATAACAGTCGTGATAGTGAGGGCACAGGCGTCCAGGACAAACGGGAGGCGCGGCTACTTTTTGCCAGAGCTGCGTTAACTGCCGCGTAGGCCCTGGAATGATAGACCTGAATTCCGTTTCAATTCCCAACTTTGCCTGAGCCCGAATGGGTAGTACCAAGTCGGGTGCGTTGTCTTCTACTGCGCTCAGGCAAACATAGCGAGTACGACCAATTTGGAAGGCGGTTTTGAGTTCGCCCGGATGGAATTCATCTTCGAACAATGAAAGCGCTAAGGGCAGGTCCTTGCGCCAGTACTGTTCTGCCAGCACGTTCGTATAGGTGGCTATGACCGTTCGCTTTCCGCCATGAATTGCATGCGCAATGGCCGGAATGAGGGAAGCCAGAGACTTGCCCAATCCCGTCGGGGCCTCGATCGCTCCGCGCGTGTCGCCTTCAATGAAGTCTCCGAGCAGCATGGAGAGTTGTTGCTGATCTGGCCTCTCCACAAATCCGGGAAGCTCGGAAAGACGTGCGAATGCCTTTTCGATCAGCCCGGAAACGGTAGACATAGCACCACATTTTAGCGGAAATGCAGAACGACATGACAAAGCGGTCCTAAATTCAGGAGGCGCAACCGATCAATGGAATATCATTCGCCGGGAATTCAGAGGCCCTGGGCATTGTTTCCCTACATAGAAACGGTTCCTTAACCTCCGACGTCCAGCATGAGAGATACATGATCAAGGGGATCTTAGTTGTCTGTAGCGCCGCTTCGGTGGCCATGTTGCTCGCCGGTTGCCAGGGGCAGACTCGCGTCTCGAATGTGCCCTCATCTGATCTGTCCAGGATCTCTCCATCTGAGCCCCCGCGCTTTCGAGAAATCTCAATTGCCTCGCAAGACCGTCGGATTCCGGTTCTCATGTATCACAACGTCGTCGCCAAACGAGGTCCCAACTCGCCATGGTTCGACTACACCACCAAACAGTTCGTCGACGACCTGAATTGGATTGAGTCTCATGGCTGGCAACCTATTTCGATAGATGACTTCTACGCCCACTTGAGCGAAGGCAAACCCGTTCCCGATAGATCCGTCCTCTTAACGTTTGACGACAACTATCAGGGCTTTTACGACAACGCCTATCCAATCCTCAAGCAACGACGATTTCCCAGCGTCATGTTCGTCCATACCAAATTCGTGGGCAACCAAGAGAACACTCCTAAGATGTCCTGGGACGAACTCAAGTCATTGGTGAAAGAGGGTCTCGTTGCGATCGGTTCCCATACAGTCAGCCATCCGGAAGATATTTCGATGCTTCCGTCGGATGAGCAAAAACGAGAACTGGTCGATTCGAAGAAGGAGCTAGAAGCCAAACTCGGTATTGAGGTTCGATACCTTGCTTATCCTGACGGTAAGAACAGTTTCTTTACCCAAATGGAGGCTAAAGAAGCCGGATACAAACTCGCGTTCAGCACCGAAAGTGGTCTAGCCGAAGAATCGCCAAATATCCTTTGCGTCAATCGATATATCGCGAACAAGCTCCAAGAGGCCTGTGCCAAGGCCGAGTCGGCAATGGCCGACGCTCCCGCTGCGGTGGCCCAAATCCCGCTGCAGGACAGCCCACTTGAAGTTATCAACGGCCGCTTCGATGGTCGAAAACTGACGATGATTGCCGGGGGCCTGCCAAAGACATGGCTTTCCGCCGGGCGATTCCCCGTTGGCAAAATCATTAGTATGTCCGGCGCGAAGGCAGGCATCAATGGCGGGTATTTCGCTCTTTCCGCCATCTCTTCCGACGACGACCAGATGATTGGCCCATGCTTGTCAAGTAACCAGAAGATCTTTAAGGAAGATCACTATCAGCCTCGGCTTCCGAAGCTTCTGAATCGACCACTCGTGCTCATTGGTCCTTCAAAAATGGTCATCGCTCCGTTCCAGGCGGGCACGATGAATAAAGAGGACCTTATCAAGGCTTACCTGCCTGATGTCACGGATGTCTTCATGGCGGGAGCTTGGTTTGTCCATAACGGCGTCGCCCGACAATGGAATGAACTCCGAACTTACGTGGCGAAGGATGTTAATGATTTCCGTAGACGCGCTTTCTTTGGCGCCATGAGAGACGGCCGCGTGGTGGTGGGCGCGGCGATTGATTCCGTGACGACGGAGCAACTCGGTAAGTCTCTCGTTGCCGCCGGCGTTCAAGAAGCTGTCCTTCTCGATTCAGGATTCTCCACCTCGCTTGTTTTTGGCGATCAGATTCTCGCGAGCGGTCATTCGACCGCCGACGAACCATCTCGCCCCGTCCCTCACACGATCCTTCTCTATAGCAGCCTCACCCCTCCTGCCGAGAACGACAGCGTTCTCAAAGCAATCGCTGAAGAGCGCCGAACCGCGAGTCAGGGCGGTGGGCGTCGTCGCGCCCGGCGCCATCGCTAAACAAACCTCTTCAAACGCGCTATGATATACGCGTAAATTGGAAGAACGATGGCGGTAACCATACGCGATGTTGCGGAGGCGGCCGGTGTTTCGCCGATGGCCGTATCAAAGGTCCTTCATGGCAAGGGCGCAAATGTTCGTGTCGGCAAGGACACCGCCGAATTGATACGTCGCGTTGCGAGCGAACTGCAATACCAACCCAACGAACTGGCCCGAAGCTTCCGAATGCGTCGCACTTTCACCATCGGATTGGTGTTTGAAGACTGGTCCCGCGTTTCTGGCGGATCGCAGTACTTCGCCCATCTACTCGATGGTGTCACCGGAGCCGCCTTTCCCGCCGGTTACTCCGTAACCATTTGCCCTCAATTGGTTAATGTAAGCTCAGGAAATGCTCTAAACGATGGTCGGTTCGATGGTCTGATCTGGGCGAAATTTGAATCCACCCCCGAAAATCTGGTTCGCCTAGAGAACAACCGCACCCCCATCGTTCTTCTTCACGCCTCCAGCCCTGAAATCACCAAGAGAGGAGTCCATACCGTTTGCTGCGACAATGCGGGAGCGATGCGCCTCGCGGTGGATCATCTGGTCGCGTTTGGCCACCAACGCATCGCAATGGTGCTTCCTATTCAAAAGGTGAACGACGACGAGACTCGCGATCGGGCTCAAGGTTTTAAGGACGCCATGGAAGCCAATGGCCTTGAGGTCAGCGAAGAAGACATTCTGCATTGGGATTACGACGCAACGGAGTTTGGAGGGTGGTGGCGTAAGAAACCTCCGCACACGGCGCTAGTGTTGCGCTCGGAGGCCCAAGGCGGATCCATCATTCGCGAAGCGAAATCTTATGGGCTGAGTCTTCCCGAAGACCTTTCTCTTATTGGATTCGATTCGACGGAATACTGCGACACATTGTCGCCTCGCCTAACCTCTATTAGCCAGCCGATAGAAAGGATGGCCGCTCGGGCAACGCAAATCTTGATGAGTCTCATTGAGGGCAGATCGGAGCCAGTGCTGGCCGAGGTCTATTCGTGTGGATTCGACGTGCGCGAGTCCACCGCTGCGATCTAGTAATTTCGCGAAATTTTTTGATCGGCCCTTGCATTTCGGCCAAACCTAGCGTAGATTAAACCGTTAATCAATGATGATAAAACCGTTAATCACTCTGACGTGTATTTTGGCCGGCCTCTCTCTCTATGGTTGCAGCGGCAATCCGACGAATGAGCCGACCGCCGACGCTGTCGCCAAAGCTAATCGAGATCGGGCTGCCGCCATCGACAACGATCCCAGCATGACGCCTGAGCAAAAGGCGCTGATGAAGGAGAAGATGGGCCTGGGGCCCAAGAGCAAGTAAATGCCAATCACGATTCGTGAAGTGGCGCTGAAGGCAGGAGTTTCTACCGCCGCCGTGTCCAAGGTTCTCCATGGGCGAGGCGCCAGTGTGCGTGTAAGCGACGAAAAAGCCGCCATTATCCGAAAGGTCGCCCAGGAAATGCAATACCGACCTAACGCACTGGCGCGTCAATTACGTTCCAGTCGCACACATACGGTTGGTCTGATCTTCGAAAATCTCTTCGGAATTGCAAACGGGCCGCTCTATTACATGCACCTCCTCGATGGCGTCGGAGAGGTGATGTTTCGCAATCATTACCGGGTCACGATCCTCCCTGAACTCGCTCATGACGATGTCCTCGGTAGCCTGGGTGATGGCCAACTTGAGGGCGTTATCTGGTGCAAGATGGCTCGGAACGATGCGACCTTGAAACTCATTCATGAGTGTCCCATTCCCATCGTCGCCATGAATACTCCCGCACCGGTTGATGCATCTGAAGCGGTGTTTATTTCCTGTGACAATGAAGGCGGACTCGAACTTGCCGTCGATCATCTTTGGCGTCTCGGACATCGAAAAATTCTCTTCGTTCGGGAAGTGGAAGAAGTCACTACCCCGGACTGTATCGCGCGACTCTTGGGATTTCGGCAGGCTATGGCGCGCCGGAACGTCGAAGTCGAAGATGAAGATGTTGCCACGTGGGACTGGCAACTAGACCAGTTCGTTGATTGGTGGGATTCCGATCCACCGCATACCGCCGTCGTCTGTTGGAGCGAACGCTGCGGCGCACAGATGTTGTTGCGGGCGGACGGCAGGGGAATTGCGATCCCCGACGATATCAGTATCGTCGGATTCGACAGCACCCAATACTGCGAAACCACCAAACCCCGCCTCACCGCCGTGCGCCAGCCCATCTCAGAGATGGCCGCCCACGCCAGCAAAGTCTTACTCGACATGATTTCGGGGGAAACCCCGGAGCAGCCATCGTACACATTTCCCTGCACGCTCGACGTGCGGGACTCGACATCCTTTCCTCGGAAGACAGTGGAGATTCCCCTATGAATCGCAAAGCCGCGTTCACCTTAATTGAACTTCTTGTTGTCATCGCCATCATCGCCATCTTGGCGGCGATCCTTTTCCCCGTCTTCGCTCAAGCCAAAGAGGCGGCGAAGAAGACCCAGTCGCTCAGTAACGTCAAGCAAATTGGCCTCGGCGTCATGATGTACCTGGGAGACTACGACGACACCTTCCCCCAATCCGAAACGGGATCGGGCAATAACTACATGTCCTGGGCCGCCGTGGTGTATCCCTACATCAAGAACGGTGACAAGAACACTAGTTCCACCGGCGTAGAGCAGTCCTTCGCCTCCAGCGGAATCTACCGAAGCCCCGGAAATCCGCGCACGGAAGTCAAGGGCGCAAATAGCGAAGGCGCGTTCTCCTACGGCGTCCACCACAGCATCTTCGTAGACAACTACGGCCACGACCCCAGCCAAGGAACCCCCAACCCCGGCTGTCCCCAAAACGTCATTGAACAAGTCGCCGACAAAGTGATGATGATGGAAAAGGGAACGAACAATCCCGGAGCCGGTTGGAACTATCCCTGGTTCCACGACTGGCAGCAAATGTGGATATCCGCGATCTGCGGAACGTCTGGCGACCCCAACACCGTTCAACGTGACGGCGTCGAGGTCTACACGCCTGGCTCGCCGGTCTATGCTCCTCAGTTCGACTCCGACTGCGGAGCGGCCACTGCTGGCAACTGGGAGTGCGCTGCCCATGCTCGCTACCGCTACGCCCAGACCTCACCCATGGTCTTCGCCGATGGTCACGCCAAAGCGCTCAAGAAGGGAGCCATCAAGTGGTTCCAGAACATCTGGATCGACCGACGTAACGTCAACAATTGGAATAACTACGGCTACTTGAACGGTGGCGGCTGGGGATTCCCCTGAATTCACTAAAACGACTCAAAGCGGCGCCTGCAAAAAGGCGCCGCTTTTTTGTATCTCATGACTGCATTTTTAGCGACACTCTTATTAGCTCAAGCTACCATGGCGCCCCTCAAGATCAAAGGGCAGGATTTCGTAGACCCTTCTGGTCGCGTGGTTCCCCTCCGAGGCGTCAATCTCGGCGGCTGGCTTGTGGAAGAAATCTGGATGACCCCCGTCGTGCGGGAAGCTCCCCAAGGCGAGGGATTCTCGGAAGTCAAAGATCACACTTCTCTCTGGAACACCGTCGAAAAACGACTCGGCCACGATGCCATGATCCGAGTCCGAACCGCATGGCGAGACAAGTGGATCCAAGCGTCCGATTTCAAGCGAATCCACGACCTCGGCATGAACCACGTCCGCCTCCCATTCCTCGCCAGCCTCCTGGATGAACCCGGTGGGATGAATTGGCTCAAGAAAGCCGTCGGCTGGGCCAAACAAAACGGACTCTACGTCGTGCTGGACATGCACGGAACACCTGGCGGTCAGAGTGGTGAGCATCACACAGGTGAAGAGGGAAGAAATCGACTCTGGTTCGATGTCGAGAATATCACCAAGACCGAAGAAGCTTGGCAAAAGCTCGCCAAGGAATTCCGAGGCGAGCCTACCGTCGCGGTCTATGATCTCATGAACGAACCCACCGGCGTCCCCAACCCCGCCATGCTCGCCCTCGTCTACAATCGCCTCATCCAAGCCGTCCGCAAAGTCGATCCCGACAAACCCGTCCTCATTGACGACGCTTATCGAGGTTTCGAAACAACCCCGCACGCCAACGTCGCCGGCTGGACCCAAGTCGCCTACTCCCTTCACCGCTACCTCTTCGATGCCAAGTCCGCCGAAGAGCACACGGAGCGACTCAAAAAGGACCTCCCCCGAATCAAGGAACTGCAAGGCTACCGAGACGCCCCCGTCTACATCGGCGAGTTCAATCTCGAACCCCACGGTAATCCACAGGTGCTGCGGGAGTACGTCCAGGGCTTGGACGGCGCCGGGTTCTCGTGGGCGCTCTGGACCTACAAGACGGTCTCTCCAAATGGCCCCATGGGTCAGTGGGGCATCTTCAGCAACCCCGGCCCCAAACCCGCCCTCAATCCCTTCAAAGATTCAGAAGCGGAGCTGATCGCTAAACTCGATCAAGTCAAAACCGAGAACCTCAAAATGGCTCCCGGCTTGACCGATGTGTTTCGAAAATAAAGGGCTAGCTCTTGAGAGAGACCCTGAAATCCTGAGGCGGATTCTTCTTCTGGTCGAATGACGCCCGAAACTGGTACTGCATGGCGGTGAAGATCAAATCCTTCACCTCCGTGCCCTTGGGTACTTGAAAGACGATAGTGAAGTTGATCGCTGCCCCAGGTAGGAAGTTGCAACCCACTGGAAAATGTTCGTCCTCTTGAACATCAAATGTTTTCGCCGGATAGCCCTGCTCGTTTTGATCGAGGATCGCAGTGTTGGTTCCCTCCCAGTCTTTGCTGAACACCAACTCATCCTTCACTTTGGTCGCGTTCTTGACGCGACAGTTCAGGATGACGAACTCCATTCCTTCGTCCGGCGTGTAACTGCTCTTATCGCTCGTTCGCGATTCGGTGAAGGACATCGCTCTCTTCATGTCCAGAACTTGGAAGCGATACTTGCCGGAGAAAATCTCTTCACCGATCTTCCCATTTCCCTTCGTCACCAATGGCCCCGCGCCGCCTTCCTTAACCAGGTCGTATCCGTTCGCCGCCTTGGTGACCTTGAGCCCAAATGCCTTGGCAACGTCGGCCACCGGCACGTATGCCTTGCCTCCAATCATCCGAACATTGGCCGAAGCCGGTTGCCCATTGATACTCAACCGTTGCGCGGTCTGAACCGCTAGCCCAATGCAAAAGGTGCCAAATAGAGCGCCAAAGACCAAAAAACCGCTATGTCTCCGCATAGAGCAATTGTTGCTGAATTGCTCAAGAACCCAAGTGGAAAAAGCCCCTGCTAAATCTATGGCACCTTTGGACCACTTTCAAAACCAGATTTTCTGGTTCAAAAATCGGTCTAGGCAGATGGTCGCGAAGTGTATGGGCCTATCGGGATCATGTGCAAATTACACTCAAATCCTGGGCAAGAATCCTTTGCATTGTGAAAGGTATTTGCGTTAGTTTGGGCTTCCTCTTTGTTCTTTTCGCGCTCGTTGGATGCGGCGGCGGGGGAGGGGGCGGCTCCTCCTCCGGCGGCGGTGGAGTGAGCACCGGAGACGATCTCGGCCCCAGCCAGTTCACCGTCGCCCAGCGAGGCGCCGCCATGGACCGCGTGGCCGCTAAGTACGACGAACTCGGCGGAAACCCCGCCACCGCCATGCCGGCGCTCGCCGAATACATGCGCACCCAACCAGAATTCGCCGATGCCGAAGTGAACGACGACACCGTCGTCGCTCATTTCAAGGACGGCCGTCCCTTCCTCTTTCTGGACAACTTCCGAAGTGACGTCGGCAACACCATCCCCGCCGACTTGCCAAGCGCAAAAAGCGTCGCCCCAATCCCCGGAAAGGTCCCGGCCCTCGTCCTCCAACTGGGAATCGAAGACACCCAGCACCACACGCCCTTCCGGACTCAAATTGCTGAAATCCTCTCCAAGAAGGGCTATAGCGTCACCGATTCATCGGTCATCGAAGTCGACGCACTCAAGGCTGCGCCGCCCATGGGAGTGTTCTACATCCACACCCACGGCGCCGAGGTCTGGTTCCGAGACAGATTCGACTCCCGCGAATACGCCATCTGGACCAACACCCTGGTCAACGATGAAAACGAGCTGAAGTACGAAGACGACATCCGAAACGGTCGCCTGATTTACACCCGATCTAAAAACAACCCGCATCCAGACCCCAACTACCACGGTCTCTACTGCATCACTAGCCGCTTCGTGGCCGCCTACCTCAGCATGGCCCCACGCGGTGTGGCCTATATCAACGCCTGCAACAGCGCATCCACCATGTCCTCGCTCATGCAGCAAGCGTTCCGCTCCAAAGGCGCCGGTCTCTACATCGGCCACGACGGAAAGACGACCCCGTTCGGCTACGAAACCGCCGCCTACTTCTTTGATCGCCTCCTTGGCGGAAACATCGCAGAGAAGCCAACGCCTGCTGGCCGACCCTTCAAAGTCGATGAGGTTTGGGCTAAACTCCAACAAAAGAAGCACACCGGCGAAACCGTCAACTACCTCACGGATCCGGTCACGCAAGCCAGCGTCGTCAAGATCGACTACGGCACTACGATGTTGGCCCCCAACATCAAATTCCTCCGCTTCTTCTACAACGACTACATGGGTATCGCCACCGATCTCCCCGTCGGCGCCGATGATGTGAAGGTCACCATCGATGGCCAAGAGTTCCCCTACCAATGGCAGAACGGACTCATCATGGTCAAACTCAATTCCAACACCAAAGGCGATGTCATGTTGGAGGTCAACGGCAAGGTCAGCAATAAGCGCCCGATCACCTCATACAAAGGAGACGTGATCTATGAGCAAATGCTCGTACCCGGCGTAGAGGGCCCGAAGCTGACCATCACCTATCACCTCCATCTGCGTTGCGATGCCTACGCTGTTCGAAATGAACTGGATGGTCCTCTGTCCGACCAAGATAAGAGCTTCTACGCGGCCATGGACTCCACCGCCTCTTATGTCTTTTCCGGTTCCGTAACGGGGGCCACCTGGAGCGGATCGGGAACGTTCCCCTACTATGACCATGCAACCGCCGGGAATACGTTTGGGAGCGGAGGATTAGTAGAAACAAGTCATAACCGTATTCGACTCATGGCAGATTTCTTCGAGCCCGTTGCCACGATCAGCGGAAACGGAGGCAGCATCCAGCAAGTCTATGCCCCTGCCGTAGGTGGATATGAGTTCAACGACAATCTCCCAGTCCCGGGGCGAGAAAACGTCCGCCGAGGGTGGTATTTGGAGTTGGACGACAATCTAAATATCAAACCTCGAAGCTATGAGGGCTACCTGGCTGGCGTGGTCGCCCAGCGTGTCCACTGGTCCGGCATCCAAGCGAATCCACCGCTCAATCCCGATATGGAATATTGAGAAGCGCGACCGGGCGGCAGATTATGGATCGAATCGGCCGCCCGGTCCCAGAAGCAGTTTGCCCGTGTAGTCGAAAATCTGAAAGTCCATAAGCACGAGCGGGCGGAGAGCCTTGCAAAGTTCTGAATAGAGTTGCCTGGCTCGAGGGTCTGTATCCAAAGATTCCGGCTCCGAGACATAGCCAACGATGAGTTTGGTATCGCGTATTCGCTGCAGGACCGCCTTGACTTGAGGCGTCACTTTCCCCTGAGCCAGGACTGTCTTCGCAAAATTCTCAAAGCCGTTAATCTGCTTGGCGAGTTCTTTCGCTGGCCCTTGAGAAATCAGAACCTCTAGGTCCTTCCATCGGTAGCAATGGATCCGTTCGCCTTGGTCTTCGCGAACTTCGGGAGCAACGCCATCACCCAGCATCGACATTTGGCTGTCTGGTAACCGAGAAACGGACGAAGAATAAAAGGTGCAAACCCCCACGGCACTGCCAGATTACAACCTTAAAGGTGAGAAGTCCAGAGATGAAAGGCGCCCGCTTCCCCCAGGGAAGCGGGCGCTAAATGACTAACGAAGAACGAACTTACTTCAGCTTGTCCGAATTCTTCGTGTTCTCCCACGGGAATGAAGAGTTGCCAAAGTGGCCGTTCTTCGCGGTGGGCAGGTACTTCACGCCGTTGAGCAATCCAAGCTCATCGATGATCCCCTTCGGAGAGAGATCGTAAGCCTTTCGAACGCGCGTCGCAATCTCGTGCGGATCGATCGTCGAAGTGCCGAACGTCTCCACATTGACCGCCACGGGCTGAGCAACGCCAATCGCGTAGGCGAATTGCACAACGCACCGCTGAGCGAGACCCGCCGCAATAATGTTCTTCGCCACGTACCGAGCCATGTAAGCGGCGGAGCGGTCAACCTTCGTCGGGTCCTTACCGCTGAACGCACCGCCGCCGTGGGGGGCCATGCCGCCGTAGGTGTCGACGATGATCTTTCGACCCGTCACACCGGTATCACCCTGCGGGCCACCAATGATGAATTGGCCGGTCGGGTTGATGTGATAGGTGATCTCGCCCGTGTTGTACTGCTCGTAAGCCTTCAGAACCGGGTCGATAATGCGAGTGCGAACGATCTCTTCCACGCCAGAGGACGTCAAAGACGGGCCGTGCTGCTGCGAAAAGACGATCGTGTCGATTCGCTTCGGCTTGCCTTCCTCGTCGTACTCCACCGAAACCTGACTCTTCGCGTCTGGCCGAATGCCGAGGGTCGGGTGCTTGCGTCGAATCTCTGCCGACTGGCGAGTAAGCGCATGGGCGATCGAGAGCGGCAGGGGCATAAGCTCCGGGGTCTCGTTGGTTGCCATGCCAAACATCATGCCTTGGTCGCCAGCGCCACCAGTGTCAACACCCATGGCGATGTCTTGCGACTGCTCTTGAATGGCGACCAAAACGCCACAGGTGCTTCCATCGAAACCGTAATCGGTATCGGTATAGCCGGCGGCGGTGATCGTGTCGCGAACGGTCTTGGCGACGTCGACATAGCCGTCGGTGGTGACCTCACCGGCCACAACGGCAACGCCGCGTGTTAGAAGGGTTTCAACCGCTACGCGGGAGCGCTTATCCTGTTC
>ERZ778023.3045-NODE-3045-length-17815-cov-51.026914_pt1 | contig 17815 bp, 16 predicted proteins | sample MGYA00375753_ERZ778023 | MGnify/ENA primary metagenome ERZ778023 (study PRJEB29350, sample SAMN05389822) | bioreactor metagenome | isolation source: Ammonium sulfate bioreactor | place: South Africa: University of Cape Town | collected 2014-04-04 ... | reverse complement strand
ATACCATCGGCACCAAAACATATCGATTACACAGATAAATCAAAACGTTTAGAATCATTTCCATTTGAACAATTTTCATTAAAATATCAACTTGCTCATGCTGGATTTTTTTGTGAAAATGATCAAACTAAATGCTTTTACTGTGATGGTTCATATGAATATTGTCAATTGAACAAACCACCTCTTGCCGAACACATTCGATTGTTTCCATTTTGCCCTTATGCTAGAAACTTATGTGGTGAAGACTTATTTCATAAAATTCAACAATCCATTGAAAGTGAATATCACGCTATTGAAACTTTGCCTGACAAACCAGAGCCTATTCTGAATACGATCGATAGGTCTATGAGGGTATATTTACTTGGAAGTCATCAGTTCTCACAAAATATTGTCAGTAGATGTCAAGAAGAGCAGTGCAAACTACGATGTAAGATTATTTTCTTGGACTTTCTTTCAATGTATTAGATTATTGATTTAGATAAAAATTTTGACAGCAGCGTTGATCTGCTATGTGCTTGTCAAATTCTACAAAAACAAGAAGAATTAACTGTGTTAGGTCATTATGAAGTCGTCATTCCAAGTGTAGAATTACAGCACATTTATGAAAATCGAGCTCGTCTACCGATAATTAACTCTGCTGAAACCTATGAAGGTAAAAGTGAAATACTTTTACAAACAAATGATCTTATATTTTCAATCTATGCTAAGATCGATTACAATCATTTGATCAAACTATTGAAACTCATGCAGTCAGACAATCAGGTAGAAATAAACATTTATATGTAACGTTTTTCTACGTTTCTTTCGAAATCATAGAAAGTCATAGACAATTTATCGAAAATGAAAACGATGCAGTTAGACGAGAACGCTCGTTTCATAAAAAATCTGAAAATCGACCAACAAAGAACGATTTGTTCAAAGGTGGCTGGCTTAATTGTGATACTAATAATGGCACTACTCAATGCTTGTATTGCCATGTCCAATATTCTCAATGGAAGACAGGTGATAATCCTTTGGCTATTCATCAATCTTTAGCACCTTTGTGTCCATTCGTACTTTCATCAAATCCATTGACAACGAATGAAATACAAAAAATTCAATTAAATGAATACTTTACAGATGAAGTTATTCAAAATGCTGCATCTCAGCCGTACAACGGTTTGACTCCAGCAGCCTATGATGATGTAAAATCTATGATTACAAATCGACTAATGTCTTTCGATGCTCAATCAGATGACATTCAATTAGATGTAGCCAAATGGGCGAAGAATGGTCTTTGCTATAATGCTCAAAATAGAACCATTGAATGTTTTTACTGCGGACTGAAAATAAGCGGAGTTCTCTATAATGATCGTCTTCGTATCGGCGTATTCAATTGCGTGCATTGGTTATCGTCATGTATGTACATAAAACAATTAAAGGATCGTGATCCAGTTGCATCGACATGCAAAAGTAAATAATAAAAAATTATTCAATACTCATTTTTGCTTTTCTTTCTTTCTTCTTTCTTAGATTCTACTCAATGTACATGGTGTATGTCCGCACCAAGCAGTCTCGTTGCTTTACCATGCCGGCATTTATGTCTCTGCTTAGAATGTAGTAAAATCAAAAGATTCTGTCCAAAATGTGATCGAAGTGTCACAAGCTATGGAACTGTCTATTGTTCTTAAAAAGAATAAAACCAGTGCTATTTGGCATTCTTGTTTTTTTTTATATAAATGTAATCACGAGTATAAACAAAATAAAATTTTGTGGTTGGGTGGGTGGAAAACAAAAAATAACTTGTTACTTCAGTTGAATATTCTTAGTAGAGCGTTAATCGTTGAACCACATTTTGGACATATTTTCAAACCATGTCCACATACCACACAGGCAATAAAATGACTGCATGGTATAAATGCTACTTCTCGTTGTCTTTTTGAACATATAATGCACAGATTTGTAGATGTTTCTGCTAAAACTTGCTCAGGTTTTTCATTAGATTGGGTTTTTTTCAATGTTGCCATTCGTCGATTCTTCTCTTACATACCGATCAAATATCACTCGTAAACTTTCCAAGCTGATGATGACACTGTATCTTTATTCGATTATAATTTACCAATAATAAACTGTGTTTTATTTTCTCGATTAGTTTCAATGAAATATTTAATTCTATTCAAATACTATTTCTATTAGTAATATTATACTTTTTCTCCTTGTTAAAATTTCGTTTGTCAAGATGTCACCTCTGGTATTTTTATACGAATCAAATAGAAGATTTTTCAGTATTTATGGAAAACGAAATCTTTTGAGTAACAAAAGAAAACAAAAGAAAACAAAAAGAAAGATAATCACTAGAAACAATAACAAAAGAAAACATATTAATTATTGTTATCATCAAGTTAATTTCGTAAGTATATCAAAAGCACCAGTACCACATCGAACCATACGTCCAGTGACTAATCGAGATGATGGTGATTGCAAATCTTCATGTTCACCATGCAAAAGTGCTTCTTTCAAATAACTAGTCGATGTTTCGAATGTAATCTTTTGTAACGGACTTGCATTTGTCTTCAAACCAATTCGATTACATGGTTTATAAATTCCTTCATACGTCATATAATCAGCTAACAATGATAAATGTCTGTGATCAACTTCGATACCATAAGCACCGAAAACACGATTGATTTCATTGATTAACGTTCGATTGGCTGCTTCAATGCCGAAGATTTGTGCCATTCGATGAACATTATTCGTATAGAGTCTACGTAGATCAAATACTTGATAATATGTCATAAGAGCATTCAAATTTTCTCCTTCAGTCGAAAGAATATATTCGGCATCATTGACATTATTTTTTGCTTTGACACGATATTCTTTATTTTCGTTGATAAAACAGTTTTGTATGCCGACAATAGATGTAATCGGTGTTCGAGATGCTTCACTACGAATCAACGATTCTAAATCAATACGTGGTTGAGTTGCTGGAAAGACCATAGTCAAACAACACCAGAGATTATTCTCCAAATCTGCAGTATATTCATTGATGTAGTCAGCTTGTTTACAAACATTCTAAAATAACAACAACAAAAACTCTTAAGACGATAATCGAGTATTAACATACGCCAAATCGTTCGTTATAAGTAGCATCGAGTGATTTTTTCGATTTTTTTCTCGGTGGTTCAGCAGTATCATCATCATCGTTGTTATTCGTTGGTACTTCTTGTTCGTCATCATTCTCCATCACTTCTTCTTTCGTCATATCTAATGCTGTAATCAAATTTTATTTTTCCAAAAAATTCAAAATGAATCTCTTCTACCTGGAACATCATCATCATCATCGATAAGATCTTCTTTAATCGTTGGTTTTTCTTCTTGCGCTTCTTCATCACTTTCATCTTGTCCACCTTCATTATTATCATCGTCATCGTATTCTTTTTCATCATTTCGATTGTCTTTTTCCTTGGCAACATTGGCTTCACCTTGAGTTTGTTCATCGTCGTCATCATCATCATCGTCATCCTGATTCTCCTTCTCAGTTGTTTCGTTTTCATTGTCTTTGTCTTCCGAAGTATTAATCGTGATTTTGTCTCGAATATTCGCCGAACGTAACAAACCGCTCGTTGCTAATTCACGTCGTTTTTTGTTAATTGCTCGACACAATCGTGCAATGAAATAGATTTCAAACGCTCGTAGAATCTCAGCCGATTGTTTTTTGCCGAATTTCTCATCGAAATGAAATTCGATTTTGTACGTTCGTTTTTGATCGTTTAATTTCAATGTTAATTTTTCGTGAATATTTAAATTCGAAATCACCTGAGAGAACAATCGTCGTGACCAACGACGTTGCAAACGTTTGGCTTTTTTCAACGCCGACGAACTTTGCAGAATCGGTACTTCCATCGTCGGCGTTTTGACGTTCACCGAAGCGACCATAAGTAATTCACGGAGACGTGGCACACCGAGTGTTACGTTCATTTCACCACGGCCAGCGAAATGAAATGTGTTCAATGTCATTTGAGTACTCGGTTCGCCGATCGATTGTGCCGCTAAAATGCCGACGCTTTCGCCTGGGTCGACGCAGGATTTTAAGGATTTAAAATGAATCATTTTCTCGAATGTTTTCTTGTCCATTTTCGTTCGATCGAGTTTGCCATTTGTACCGATATAATTTCGGATTAAATCATCTAAACGTTCGGTAATCGCGCCTAAATTCGATGCCGGAGAGTAATTTTGTGTGACAGGCGAGTAGAATTTCACAACGCCGTGATTGTATTGTTCGCGTTTGTCATTGGAAAGATTTCGCCATGTTTCGACCATAACTGTTCGAGCTTGGTTGAGATCATTGGTTTTCAATGAACTCATCAATGAATTTAGGTCGAAAAATCTCGAATAATTAATAAATGGTGTCATACGAATCTTCGTTTCATCACTGAGTTTAACACGTGTTGAATCATCGAAATTAGTTTCATCGTCAGCTAATTCTCGAGTTTTCTTTCTCCAAGCTCGAATTTTCTTCAATTGTTTCAAAACTGGTCTATCCTTGTTCGAACCACAAGTTTGCACAATTCGTTCGTATTCATTTTCCCGTAAAATCGACGATTGATTAGCAACAAGAAACGGATAATACGCTTCTTTCAAATACGTACACTTCTCCACAGCTAATCCGTCTTCACCATATTGAAATTGAACAACACTTCCGTCACTATCCCGCACAGTTAAATCGTAATTCACCACTAAACCTTCGAGATGTTTCATCAAACAACGTTGTAAATACCCGATACGAGCTGTTTTAACAGCTGTATCGATGAGACCTTCTCGGCCAGCCATGCAATGAAAGAAATATTCTTGTGGTCGAATACCACTGAGAAAACTTCCGTCGACGAACCCGCCGGACCGAGGCGAACATTCGTACGGACGAAACGATGGCAAAGTTCGGCCACTCGGCATCATCGGTGGTCGTTTGCCTTCTAATTCTTGTTGACCGAGTAAACACGACATTTGCATGGCGTTGACTGACGAACCTTTTGCGCCCGATTGAATTAATAACTGAAGATTATTGTCGGGAAATTGTTTGAAGAGATTGTTCATGCAGTTTTTAACGATTTGATTTTGATATTCGTCGATAACGGTTTTGTAACTCATGTCCATATCTTTGGAAACATATTCGTCGAATGCTTGTGAACAGAAAGCTTTAGCAAATTGTTCGTTGAGAAGTTCGTCGTTCGAGTTCGATGGAAGTGAAAAGGCTTTTTCGAGAGCTTTTGATCCGGCTTCCGCACGGCATTGTTCAATAACACGACGACGAAACGACGATCCAGGTGGAAGTAAAAGAATGTCTAAAAAAAAACGCAAAACATTATTTGAATTGTTTCTCGAATGTCGATCTACCTTCGATGCCCAATGTAAAACCTCGATAATACTGAAGATAAAGTGTAAATAACTTCGAAAACGCCGAAATCAAATCAGCAGCACAACGTTTGCCGTATAATTCGTAATAACAATGAACAACCGACGCCAATGTCGAACCACAATGTGCTTTATCGATGAGACCGGAAAGGAGTTGTCCTTGACGAATAATCACATCGGTATCGGCCATGAGATCGATGTTTGTTGCATTGGGCTTCGATGGCCACGACTAAATCAGTTCGGTGTGTTTTGTTTTGTTTTAAAAAAAGAAAATCGGATTTACTTTCATCGAAAGTTTCGATTTACTATCGAGATTCAATGGCGCATCTTTAGCTGGTTGAATGTAAAGAAGAATTGTTGAAATAATCTACCAACAAAAAAAAAACAAATGAATTCAAAAGATGATTGAGAAATGAATCGAACTTGTTTGCCAGTCCAGAGTTCTTTTGGTTTGAGAATACACGGTGGTAATAAACGAATCTTTCGCCGTGAAGTCGATCCAATAGCTGAATAGACTAATTGTTGATAATCAGCTCTAAGAGAACAAACAAAAACATTTTGAATTACGATCGATTTCAATTGAATTTACTTTTCGAAAAATCGGTCACGCATTGTCAGAGTTGTACCAGCAACGACATGATCTTGAATAAGACCTGTCAATGGTGTTCCATCTTTACTCACAAGAAAATGTTGATATGTGATCACTAAATACAGAATCGTCGTGTTTTTTGTTGTTTTTTTTGTAAAATCGAGAACAACTAACTTAATTCAGCAGCTTCAGCTCGTGTTAATTCACTTTGCGGTAGATGAACGTTCATTTCATCTCCATCGAAATCAGCATTATAACTTTTGCATTGAGCATAATGTAATCTCAAAGTTTTCTCTCCTGGCAAAACTCGTGCCTAAAAAACCAAGAAAATTCTTTGATTTATTCGACTAAAAAATGTCTCTCGAACCATATGAGCTTGAATACTCGGTCGATGTAAAGTCGGTTGCCGATTGACAAGAACATAGTCTCCCGTTCTCAGATGTCTGTAGACTTTCTTCGTTGACATTAACGTTGCATTTGTATGTTGTTTCTCTCTCGTCAAAAGAAGTTTAGCAACAGCTGTTCGTTGCGAAAGATTATTCGGCAGCAAACGACGAATAGTTCCATCTTCAAGTTCAACAAAATTCGCGCCCGGATGAACATCAGGCCCGTTCAAAATCAGCTGTCTCAGTTCGTGAACATTATGCGGTGTGACCAGTTCAGGATAAGTTAATTTCTTAGCAAAAATTTCCGGTACACCGACTTCATACGTCGTTATAAACGGATCCGGTGAAATAACCGATCGACCGGCGTAGTTAACACGTTTGCCCATCATATGCATACGAAATAGACCTTGTTTCTTTTCGATGACTTGTCGAATGCCTTTGGCAACTCGGCCACCGGCTCGATTGTCCAGCGAACTGTCGAAGATTGAATTGACGGTGATTTGCATTTTAAGCCAGAGATTATTGAGTTTCTCTTCGTTTGTCGTGCCTCGTAGTGTGTTGATTAAGGATGAGGAACGATTCTGAAGCAAAAATTAAAAAATAAAGACAATCGATCTCTTCGTTCTTTTGATTATTACTTCAGTTGTTTGTTTTTCTTTGAGTAGTAGAAGTTCTTTGATCAATTGATTATCTTGAATAATCGTTGAATATCGAACTGTTTTCGGATTTTCGAATTTTTGATCATTGAACGCTAAAACCTGAATCATAAAAAAAATATAATATCATTTCAATTTAAAAGAAAATCAGTCGTACAGGTCGAAATTTCGATGGTAGAACAGGCAAAACTTCGAAAAAGAATAAACTAATCGGATTATTATGAATATCCGTCAAAGCATGATGTGACGATTTCAATGTTGCTAAATAATCAGCTAAAACTAGTTTTTCATTAGTCCAGATTTTTTCTAAATGTTTGAGAACATCTAATGGTGTTAAATACATTTGACTTGACATCATTTTCGTCATTGTTTCTTCGTCGAGTTCTTCGGTTATTTCCTCTTCATCGCCTTCGATTTTCTTCGTTTGTCTAATATAAAAACAAAATTCTTTGACTGTTCGTTCAATGAAATCAAGCGATTTTACCGAGCACTTGACAATCGTTGCTGATAGGCTTTGATTTGTTTGGTTGAAACTGCCTGAGAATAGAAGAGTTTCGTATGAGAATCGGCACGAAGCGATCGAACAGGTGTGTTACAAGTTGGACAGAATTTTTCTAATTTAAGCGAAACGAGAAAGTTCAAACGTCTATCGAAGAAAAACACGACTAACTTTTCGTTTTAAAAGCTCGTGATTCGAAATCTTTGATCAATTGTTGTCTCATAGCGAGAATATTCTTTGTTGTTGCTTCGATTTTTGTTGCAGCCGGTGGGTTGGCTTTCATATGTTCATCGATGAGTTCATAGAAATCATCGAGTGATTTCTTTTCTAACACAGAACGCTTGTAAATCGATTGTAACTGTTCGATTTGACTGGTTTGCCCGTGTTTTAAATAGAGCATTTGCATGGTGAATAAATACTTTTCTGAATGTGAACATTGAATTGTATGACAATGAAGACAACAACCACGAAGGAGATTAACAAGATTTCGAAAGAAAACTGGATTGTAGACAGGTAAAACAAGAGATATATGACCGAGATGACCTGGACACGCGACAAAACCTTGTCCACAAGTGAAGCAACGGTCGTTTTTGTCGAATGGTCCCAATGAAAGATCGTAGGGACCACCGGGAACAGGTGCACCGAGACGGTCGATTGCCTGAGATGATGTGAGTTCTTTGACGCTTAAACGACGAATTTCTTCAGAAGTATAATTGGTAAATTGAAGACCGCTAATGGTCGTGTCCGATGGATAGTAATTAATCGTATCCATCAAGGTTTTCTGTTTGCTGAATAGAGATAAATACTGAAAAGCAACAAAAAAAAACGTATTTCGTTAGTTAGAATTCGAACTTCAATCTGAATGGTTCGTTGTTGTGAACCGATAAGAACTAATCGAAAAGATTTCCATGGAAATTTGAAGAAAATTTAAATGAAATTCTTTGAAAAATTTTAGTTTATTCAAAATGAAATCGATTGTTCTTGAAATCGGGTATTTTCTTAGAGGTCGCTAACTGCTGTTCTAATCGTAATAATATAAAATAATCTGCTTATAGAAAAGCCTTCGACTATTAAACATGTTTTCTCTTAAACAATTGATTCTTCACGAAAATCTTATCGAACTATCCGATCGATTGTATTTCATTCCATTTTATCTCAAAAACTAGTCTTCAACGTTGAAGTATTGCCTATAAATTAATCTATATAATTTCATCAGTTTAATTTTTTCAATTTGTTTAGTTTTATCTATTGTTTTTTAATTCAATGTTGTTAGTTTTTTTATTGATTCTCTTTGTTTTACCACTGAGAAGGAGTACATTGTTTCCGAGCGACATCTATAAATCATAAGATGATGATTATTTTCTTCAGTTGAAAAAAGATCTTGATTTAAAATGAAATTTTCGAATTAAAACTAAAAAAACTGTTGAATAATCGAGTTTTTCTATTGTCAAAATTCGGTTGGTCAATTTTGATCTCCATTCTCACAAAATTGAACCAAGTCGAGAAGAGAGTGGAGAGAAAAAAAATCTATACATCAAGTTTATTCAATTAACTCTTTCTTCTAAAGTTAGAGTTCAACCAAACATGACAACATTACCATTGATTCAACCTCGTCCCATCATCTGTAAAACTCCCACAACAACCACAAATTCTCAATCGTCCGTTTTTCTTCTTCATTCAACTGTCAATAATAATAATAATAATAATACGAATTCCGATCTCACAACTAATGTTAATAATGTTAATAATAATACTAATACCACAAATTTATCACAAACACCTCCAATTCTTTCGTCGTACGAAGAATTTCTCAAGCGTCTCCGTGAATTTCATCGCATTCGTCAAACAACCTTTCGTTGTTTACCCTCAATCGCCGGTCAAGTTGTCGACCTGCAAGCTTTGTACACCACCGTCGTCGGTCACGGTGGTTGGGACAAAGTCAACGATCGACAACTCTGGTCATCAATTGCCTTGAATTTCGGCATCGATTCCACATGTTTAAACGGAACTCAAGCATTGAAAAACATCTACATTCGATATTTATACGCTTTCGAGAAGATCAGCAGCGGAGAAAGCATCGATTCACGCGACGACGATGACGAAGACACCAAACGTCGAAATGTTTCGCATTTGCAACGCGTTCCTCAGTCATACAATCAAGCTCAACACGTCGTTTCGGACTCTCTTCGCAGTCAATTCGGTCTTTTCCGTGATTTTGTTCGTCGAAATGAATACGAAAAACTCGAACTCGCACTTCTCTGTGGTTTTCCCAATGAACTAACGTTCACTCTCAATACTCTTCTTCTTCTTTCGTCAACAACTCCACCGAATTCGTCTCCATTTCACTTGTACAAATGTCCTCGTCTGCTCGATATTCTCTTCTGTCACATCGGTTTGTTCTCGTCGACGAACGAAAATTACGAAAACCTCTGGCTCAAACATTTCGACTATCAATTCGAACGATTCTGGCTGCAAAATTGTCCGAAACAGCTCGTTCAACAACTTCTTCACATCGATACATCGGCGGAAAACGAATTTTTCCATGAAAATCCTCAACAACAACTACGCATCGAACAAATCCTCATGATCCTTCGAAATCTCTCGTTCGATCGGACCAACGCGCTCTATCTCATCGATACTTTTCGCTCATCGAACTCCTTGGCACTAAAATTCCTTCTGTTGATTTCATATTGCGAAAACAAAGTCGAATTGCAGAAATATTCGTTCGATATTTGGACGAATTTAGCGTCCTACATGAATTTACCATCTCTCGGCGATGAACAAACTCAACTAATTCGTCAATTACTAACTCACATGTTGACCGGCAACGAAATCGTCCAGCAACAGGACCGTTTTCCGATCATTCGCGCGTTGGAAATCCTCTCGAATTTGGCGCAATCGGGCCAGGAAAACGCGGTTTATCTCATCGAGTTTCTCGATCTGCTCGTTCAGCGATATTTGCACGTCGCCGATATTTTAATCTTAGTTCATACTTTGGAATGTTTGTATCAATTATCGGAATTAGGCGAATTCGTTTGCAATGCCATATTAAAAGTGCAATCGTCGGTGTCGATTCTCGCGACTCTGATCGATTTTTTAACGATCGAAGCGCGAAGTTTTTCGTCTCAAACAATCAAAACCATCAAAATCGTCGAAATGTCAACGGGACCGGTTCTCCTTCAGTCGTATCATCAACCACCACTCGTTGCTCAAACGACACAGTCAGTCGTCGTTCTACCAGCGACAAACCAACAGCAGACCTATGCCGTCGAAAATACAGAAATCAATAAGAGTTATTATAGTAACAATAATAAATTAATTGTTCAACAATCGAAGCCAGTCTCGGTGATTTCGACGGGCAATCTTCTCGCCACGCCAATTGTCAATCAAAAACGAAAACACGATTGTAAATAAGAGCAAAAATTCTCTCGAGAATCTTCTGTTTTGTTTTTCAGCAATCTCCGAAACAATCGCGGCTGTCGTCAACGGCACGAGCTTATCGTCGCCATCGCCGCCGCCCCCGAAACGTTCTCGGCCGACTCCGACGAAGAATCGCGTCATCGTCGCGCCGACTCGTTCGATCGAAGATGATACAAGCAGCATGGAAAGCACGAGCAACAGTATTCAATCGACGATCGCTGATTTACTCGATCGTTGTTGTTCGATCGACGAAGATGTTCGAACTTGTTTGAACGATCTTTGTCAACGAATTGTTTTGCTCGATGATCCGTCGATTGTTTACAATCCGATTCCATCGCCGGTTTTTAAACGAAAGCTCGAAGAACAACCGGCAACACCAACGACGACGCCGAAGAAGAAACGAAATCGAACGTCGAACAAGAAAACGCAACAAGAACCGAAAAAAGAACCGGTCGAACTCGAGATCAAACCGACGAATGTCAACCAATCGGATTACATCTGCGAATGGGACAATTGCCGAAGGTAACACGACTCTCTCTCTCTCTCTCTCTCGTTCCCAGACGAACGAAAACCGATGTTCTTTCGTTAAGATCGTTTCCAACAGCTCGATCGGTTTTTCACCACACTTGTTCGAATCACGTCAAATATCTAACCGAGTACGTTTGTCTTTGGAATGGCTGCGAACGAATTCGACGGCAAAAATGGGCGTTAATCAGTCATATTCAAGTAAGAGCTCAAGATAAATCTCTCTCAAATCGATTTTGTCGTTTTTTTTTAAGGAAAAACATTGTTCGGAAGTTGCTTTTCGACAAGCCAAATTCAAACCAACGACTAACGGTCCAATGATGACAACAACAACAACAACGGCGACGAATTCATCAACTGCCGGATATGCGCCCGATGCAGCTTGGCTCGCCATTCGTCGGCATATGCAAAGCAGTTCTTTCGATGATTTAACTGTAATTTCACTCAAAACGAACGTGTTTTTTTTTCAATTGATTTCTTCGCTTTCTTTAGATCAAAACCAAAGAAGGTCCATTGACGAAAAGCATTCGATTAACAGCGGCTTTGATACTACGCAATCTCGCTCGACATTCATCCATTGGAAAACAGTAAAAAAAAGCTCAATTGAATTTTCTATCGAAATCAAAAACAAATTTTCTTCTCGTAGAAATCTACGTCAATACGAACAACATTTAGCTTATTTGGCACTCGAAACCAATGAAGCATCCAGTACACTTAGTTCATGTTTATTTGAACTTTATAATTAAAAATAATCTTCGATGTAAATGCATATTGTATGCATGTATCTCTTACGATTCATCTTCAGTTTTCTTTTTTGTACTATTTTTCTATTTGTCTTGGAACAAAATTAAAAAAAAACCTACGCAACGACAACAACCAGTTGAAAATGTATAAATAATAGATTAACATTAAAAAGACGAGAGAATAAGTCGATTGATTTTGATATTCTGTACAAGTAAAATGTCATTATGGGTAATTATCTATGAATACATGACAGAACAGATGTATGACATCATATCCATCTAAAATGACAACGAACGCGAGATTTTGAATGGATTCGAAAGAAAAACAAACAAAACAACGAATTCATAATGAAATTAGATCAAGAATTTTCGTTAATTGCAAATCTGCAAATGTCTGTCGGAATATTGAATTATAAGACATGACAAATGGTTGTGCCGAAGCTTTTCTTTTTAATATCGGATGATTGCTCTGCTCCTACGATCCCACATATTCCCACGAACTGTCACACATGCCATTCTCTATCTCCGCCGTAGTTGGTTCTCTATTATTGTTGTTTTCTTCTCCTTTTATTATTCATGTTAGTCATTTTTAATAAAGATATCTTGATAACATCGGAACAAACATGTTCTTTGTAATTTGTCCAAGTGCACTTAAGTAGAAATACGCATCTTCTTTTCGGATGATTGCAAACGTAATTGATTCATGTCTGTTTGTCTCATTTCGTTGGAATTTGTCGACGTCATGATTATCAATATTTTAAATACTTATTTGCATAATAATACCGAATCATCCTAGTAGAAATCTGATGAGAAATAAATCTAATGGATTCTATTCGTTGTCTTGTTTTTCCCTTTTCTTTCGGTGGCCTTCTTCTTTTTTCAAAACAAAATTTTTCAAGTTTTTTTCTTTTTTAGCAAACGCATTAAGTGTAATCTTATTTCCTGCACTGCACGTCAATTGATCCTTCCTGTTTCTCTGTAATCCCGTTTTAGAAACTTGTTCAAATCGAACTCGATAATATAATTCAAAGAAGACAAAAACAAAACACAAGAGGATTATGATCTAGTTTTTTTTAATAAGCAGCAGAATTTGAAAGTCGATCTTTCTTGTTTGGTTTTATCGACCTCTTGACAAACATTTATAAATCCATAAAAAAAGAAAATTAAACATCGTTGATTGTTCACGTAAGACTTATTATCGAATGCGTATATTCTACTTCTAGAGAAACTAACATCGCATCTATTAGTCGTTCTCTTCGTTTTCTCTCTTATTTTTCCTCTCTGATTCTCTCTCTAAATTTTTTTCCTTTTCTTTCTTCGAATGATTTTAATGTTACTGTCAAAATAAACGACGTCGAACAAAAGTGACGACGTTTCTACAGTAGTTAAAGTGCATATACACGCACATGTACACACATGTTCGTACCGTGTCCTTTATTGAGTCACATTCTGTAATTAATACTATTGTAAATAACCATAGATAAATATATACGTATGCGTACGTACACTCGACGCATCGTTGCTTTCTATTTTCTTTTTTTTCTTCTTTTTCTTCTTTTTAATGAAAAAAAAAGTCGATGATTCTTTTTTTTCGAAGATGCGTAATCATAATTTGGTCATCAAGTAATGTTGCATTTTGATTTCTTTTCTCTCATGTTTTTCTTTCTTTTTTTTCGTTGCAAGTATTTTGCTTGCTAATTATCTGTTTAGTTAATTAATGTTGAAGACTCAAATCTATCATTAAAAACGATCAATCTTTGTCCAAAATCTCGATATTTTCAAAAAAAAAGAATGATTTAGTTCGATTGAGATATATCTACGTATGTATATTATTTTCTAGATAACTCGATTGTCAGTCAATGTTGAATATCATGTAACCTTGCAGGAAATAAGGTCAAATTGATTGCATATGTGCTCGTTTTTGACACGATGGATCAGCTTAGAAGATTATCCTTAAGCATTAATCATCAAATGATATGATTTCGAACAAAAATAGAATTCAACTGTAGTAAGTGCACGATCATTACTATCGATTAAATGTTAAAACGACTTTCATCGATGATTATCTGTTCATGATAAATAATGAGCTTGGCAAGAATCCGCTTTGCATGTGAGACAATTCGTTTATCGACTTTAGTTAAATATAAAAAAAGGGAGTGACAATAGATATTGAATTATTTTAAGAAAAAAAAACTATGATGATAATGATGAAGAAGAGGTTTTCTTTTTCCACCCCCTCGTTGCTCATCTACATTTTCAAATGATATTATCACATTGATAAATTTATTATGTTTCTTTTTTTAATTTACTAACTTCGTCGAAGTGGGACGTGTAAGGTTTTATTTCGATTAATTTCCGTTTTTTATCTGAACTTCATTTCGCGATAGACGACAGTGTTAATCAATCACTCAATTGGCTTCCTGTTTTGATTTTATTGATCACTCAACTTAGTAAATATTGTCAGATTATATTTAGAAAAAAAAAGAGAACGAAAGAAGCGTCTGATTGATTCTCGATGAATTTTGATATTTCTAAATAGTTGTAATCGAATCTGTTTGCTAAGGCAAATGTTTTGTTTTTTCTTTCATATTTCGAGATATGTCAATCATATGATTGATGAATCACATTCAACGACGTAGATTTTATGTTTGTTATGAAGTAAAAAAGAAAACTATCATTTTTTTTCTTATTTAAAATTAAAAAGAAGTCCGGAAGTGCTTGTGCGTGATTAAGTCGATATAGATGAAGATGAGATGAGAAGGTTTTCATTTTAATTTCGTCATTTTTTTCCTTTGTCTCGGATTGAGAGCGAGAAGAACTTACGAAGGATAAAATAATTTGTACTTGTTTGTCTTAGTAAATTATGATTGATCGAATATACATATTTCTCTTTCAGATAATCATTATTAATTCATCTGTTTGTGACATGCATTGATTAGATATTTGTTATGATGAATTCTTCATTAATCGAACCAGTAGTTTGTCTATCGGCAGTTGATTATCTATGTTGGCCGCAGACACCTGTCAATAAATCGGCAACGGTCTCATGTTCATCGTTGTCGTTGGTGATGCAAGGAATCGATGCGACCAGTTTGTAGTTTCAGACGACGAAAGAAATTGGATTTGTTATTTGTCGTTTTAACTTTTAGAGTTCGTCTCAAGACAATGCCTTCCGACAGGCAAATGGGCAGCAGTTAGTTTTGAACCGTGTGTATATCCGGATGTATGGGAATTGATGACGACTTTCTACAAGTCGAAATCGACGGAAGAGAAAAAAGTTCGTAGTTGAAAGCAAATTTTTTGTTGCTTTGAAAAGAGTATTTTTAGACTTATACACTCGTTCTTCAAGCAATTCGGATTATCGAATTAGTTGGTCTCTCAGTGTCATTTATCAGTGTTCTTGTCTCGCTTTTAATCTTTTTTACATTCAGGTAATTTTATGAATAATGATTAGAAAATGAATTCGACATTCTTTTTGTCTTTTCAGATCTTTATATTGCAGTCGAACAAAAATTCATATAAATCTTTTATTAGCTATTTTTATTCAAATCATTGCTCGTATTGTCAATTATGGGTGAGTTCATCAATGAATTTCCGTTCGTGTTTTTTTCTCTCAAATCTACATTTAAATAATCTTTCTAGAATTCAAATGACTCAAGCCAATGGTTCTTCGCCAACATTGAAAATAACATGCGGTCCAAATGGTACCGTTCAAACTGTCGACCAATCATCGATTCTACAGAAAATGTGTCCGCTCGTTGTTATATTCTTGCAATTCAGTATTACATCGATGTTCATGTGGATGCTTTGTGAAGGCATTCATTTGAATAATGTTCTTACTGTTAGTGTTTTTAAAAATCATTTTAAAACATGGTACTTCTATATACTTGGATGGGGTAAACGGAAAAAGCTAAAGTCAATGTTGAATTTGAATTGATTTCTTTTTTTTTGTTGTTGAATAGTTCTTCCATTTTGTATAACATTAAGTTGGAGTGTGGTTATGTTTGTTAAAGAACGTAGTCGAAAGTAAATTCGTAGTGTTTTTTTTTTGAAAATATTTTTTTATCAATGAGTTTAGATGTTGGGCGAATTATAATTATTTGAAATATTATTGGATTATCGACGGACCGAGATACGGTGTTATGATTGTAAACTAATCAATTTCGAATAGACGGAGGGGGGAAAAAAGCACGTTCTGTTTTAGTTAAATGTTATCTTTTTATTGAATATCATCCGTGTTTTATTAATCAAAATTAAAGAAGGTTCAGAAAAACAAATACGCGATGAGTAAGTACTCGAAATTCAACTCGTCGGATAGGTGAAAACCGATCGTATCTGTAGACAGACGCATCCCCAACTGCACGGGTCATTATCTCGTGTAAAATTTCTAAATCGGTAAAAAAAGTACAAATTGCTTAAGCAAAAAAAAAACAGCCAACTAAACAATTTGACAGATGCTGCTGTGACTTTAAACTAGTTTTTTTTTTCGTTCATAAAGTTGATAAATTTCTCTTTGTGTCATTTAGCAAACATCGTCGTGGATCGATGAACACAAAATTTGTCAAGTAGAAAAATCTGATTTGTTCGTTGATTTCAAATCGAAGAACCTTGATTTTATTTGTAGAAAAGCAGTTAAAGCCGCCGTATTTCTCTTGCCTTTATTGGGTATCACGCATATGCTTGAAACGTTTGTTTCACCAGGTAGAAAATTTCTTTTTTTTCCTTTTGTTATTAATTCAAGGACGAGATAAATCAACAGAATATTTTTATTTATCATTGAAGATCACAAATCGATTCCGTTATTTGCACTTTATTGTTCCATAACATATTTTTTAATTACATTTCAAGGATTTTTCTGCTCTTTACTCTACTGTTTTTTGAATACCGAGGTAAAACATACGAACTATAGTTTATTCTCTTCGGAGAGAATATTCTTTGTGTTTTGTTTTGTTTGAAAAGGTTCGTGATACGTTAAAACGTCACCTGCAAACAACACGATTTTGGACACGTTGGAAACAATGTTTGGGAAAGAAAGATCAATATCGAAATGGCAAAATTAATAGTGACGATCGAACAAAATTGGAATTATTAATGCCTCAACCTTCAACGGTAATTCAATTCATTTATTATTTAAAATAACAAAATCATTTTTCTCTTTTGTTTTGTTTTTTTTAAGCAGAAAAAAACATCGTTCGAAATGGACAATCGTCGATTGACTATCAACGACAGTCAATCAAATATTGAACATCCGAGAACATCTTCTTGTTAATAATTTTTCACGCCAAAAAAAAACCAAAACATTTTTCTCTTCTTTTTGTCAATATTTTTTCTTTCTTTTTTTTTTGATCTTTGAGGAGTATAAAACTGTGTACATCTCGTATTTTGTTATTGAAAAAACAAAACGTTTCTAATGATTGGAAATATGGTCACTGACTGAGTTTAGAAAACAAAATACTTCTAAGACTGAATCTGGAATCATGACATTCCACCAACACTTGCTGTATTAGTGATATGTATAAGATTAATTGAAGTCACACTATTGATATGCAAAAACAAATATCTTAAATCATGATTTTAATATTTTTTGTAATCGATCAATCATTTCTTAG
>ERZ778023.3035-NODE-3035-length-17872-cov-51.046304_pt1 | contig 17872 bp, 16 predicted proteins | sample MGYA00375753_ERZ778023 | MGnify/ENA primary metagenome ERZ778023 (study PRJEB29350, sample SAMN05389822) | bioreactor metagenome | isolation source: Ammonium sulfate bioreactor | place: South Africa: University of Cape Town | collected 2014-04-04 ... | reverse complement strand
TGTGGAAGTGGTTGTTGACGCGCATTTGTTTGCAAGTTAGGATCCGGTTGTTGTCCGGCATTTAATACAGTTTGTCGTCGTCGACGACGAGCTCGATTTGCATCAGTGACTAAAAAAATATCAAATATCAATTTCAAATTACGTCGATAGTCATTCTGTTAAACTATACGTTCTATGCCTCTTATTATCGACTATTCTGATAGAAAAAGGTCATTTACAAACTATTGTTCTACGTTAGCATCTTTGTATTATTTGTTATTGATCCTCCCCTAACCTTTGAATGCATCTTCTTTTCATGAAGGTCACAAACTCAAATAAGCGCAATTGAAACATTGTCAGCAGATTTTTATCATGTAATCTTAGATAGTTTTTAGTTTTTCTTTCAAAATAGAATGACAGATAATACAACACGAGAAGAAGAAAAAAGCGAATCGTTCGTTCGACTTTCTGTCATCTTTTCTTTTGAATTTTATCACTCGAAAAGCGGTTTAGTTTTTCAAGGCTGAGTTTCATTTTTCTTCTTCTTCTTTGATTCGATTACAACGAGTAATATATATTGTCATACTTACCGATAACGGACAATAATAAAATGGTGACGATTAATTTGCAAATAGCAGTCATTTTTGTTCGACAGATAATTTGTGATATCAATGAATAGAAAATCTAAATATCAATGAAAAGAAAAGAAAATAACATAGGCAAATCGATGGTATTGTTTTCTATTAACACAAATTATGCCAAGTGCTTAAGATGGAAGAAAAAGGACGAGACGAAAAAAAGAGAGAGAGAGGGAAGAAGAAAATTTTGAATGAATATTCGAATTCTTTTATTCATGTTCGTCTTTTTTTTCTTGTTCTTCTTTGCTTTCTCTTTTTTTTATAGTGAAAATAGCTGTAAGACAAAATGACGATAAAAAAGAGACCGAAAAGAAAAAGAGGGACAACGAAATATGAAAAAAAATGATGAATGGCGCAAATGAAAGGAGCTGCTAAGTGTGTATACTCGCATAAACTTCTCTTCTGTCTCCTTTTTTTGCTTTCTTTCTCTCAATTTCTTCATTTTGACTACCTTCAAACATAGGCATATACGACAGATCTCTTTCTTTCTTTTCGTCTTCCTATTTCATATTAATTCTCCTCTACACTACGATTCGAATCCTAATAGTACATTTTGGCCTGTGGGCTTCATCCATTGTGTTCATTTACTACGAATACATAGACGACGTAACATTACGAATGAAAAAAGAAAATGTCCTATGTCTCGATTGTTTCATTCTCTCGTCTTTTTTTTTTATAAACAATTCTTGGCGTAGATTACGGTCAACTGACATGTTTGTCATCTTTCTTGTTAATATATTATAGGTCAGCGTTCATGCAATGTTGTCTCAGTTCGGTTCGGTTTTTTTTTACCTCCGCACGCATATAGATACGCGACGATGAAATGTTCGGTCTGCTTTGGTTGTATATAACCTTAATGGAATATTTCGCTATTAGTATGATGCACAGTTTTTCTTTCGTTTCCTCTGTCTCTGTGTCTTTCGATGTATAATGTATGAAGAGCATACATTTCATCAATATACAACGCATCATTACAAATCATCACTTTTTTTTCGCCATGTTCTGCTTATCGAAGGACAAAATGAATTCATTTTCAAGTCATAAACACACTATTTTAGATAGACAGAAGAGAGAGAGAAAAAAACGTACTCTATAAAAAAGTGCATTCGTAATTTGCATTTCGAATGGGTACAAAAAAAAAGTTTAATAGTACTTTTTGAATTCAGATAAATTATTTTAAAAAAAGAAACTCTATCAAATTGTTCCTTTCTATCGCGATATTTGATAATAGGGCGAAATTATGCGTGTGGTTTTGATATATCGAATACGAAGATCAACAATATTATGCACAAAAAAAAACGAGGCAGAGACGTCTTTCCTTGAGTGCACACAATCGGTATTAGTTTCTTCTGCTGTTTTTCAAGATCAAATAAAAGTAATCTTACTTTAAATCGGTCTTTCGCGGTGCCAACAAGAAACAATGACCGAAAAAGTGATGACTTTTATACTGTCATACTGCTGTTTACCTTTTTTTCTTCTCCACTTCAAAACTGAATCATTATTAATATAAAAAAAAAAGAGAGAAAATTTTAATTTGGCATGGAATGAATATTCATACCGATGAATAATCGAACCAAGAATGAGTAACATATCGATTAGTCATCATAGGTTGACATACAAGCAGAGAGGTATGTCTGTGCTCGAGTATAAATCGATTTGATGCCATTCATTTGATTTTTATATTATGATAAAAAAATGTTACTAGCTGGTTCTTGATAACAAAAAAAAAGAGTAAAGATTCTGAGTCAATAGTGATGTAAAAATGTCAATTTGATAAACTCCTTTTGATGATTTATTTTTTCGAGGTCGATACGTTCATTCAGGAATAATTTCTGTGTGTTATGCATCGTGAAGATTTTCACCTTTTATATGTTTATTATTTATTTATTTATTTATTTGCAAATATTCTCTTGTACTTTTATCACGATTTTATGGTCAAAACTATCGAGATTGCACTTGACAATGGTTAAATATTGATGAAAGACGATAATCTCTTTAAATCTCGTATAATAGTAAATCGTTTCTAGAGAATATTGTAACGAATTTTCGTTTTATAACACAAAATCAACAGTAAAAATAATAAATCTCACTATGAATTAATTGGAAACTCGAATGTATATGTGTTGACAACGATACTTTTTTTCTCGTATAAGTTAATCGTTAACAACAACTCAATGGGAGGTCTTTCGATTTTGTTTGGTGCTTTGATCAAATTTTTTGCTTAATATAACAACAATACATGACTGAATTAATCGAACTACGTCCGTTAAAAACAGGTAAATCACGACGAGCCCATCGAACATCATATATTTACCAAACTGCAACAGTCATACCTAAGATTAATGATAATGAGACGAGTAGTGATGATGATGATTCACCTATTATTCTTAATTTAAAATCTAAACCGACGAAGAAATCATCGAAACGACATAATAGTATTCAAACAGTACCGCTTATCGTCAATGCTCAACCGGTGAAAGAAAAACGAGATAGACATGAACAGCAAATTCAACAATTTATTTTCAATACTCAACCAGCATCTTCATCACCAAAGAAAAAGGAAATTATTTTCAATCCTGATATTGAATATATACCATTTTCTGCTCCAACAAGATCGTATCGAACAATAGTCGAACGATCTCCTTATGAATATCGATATCCGTTTGATTCCTATAGATCTTATGAATTGTCTCCTACTAGACGTGTTGTACGGAATTATCTACCTCCACATGCAAGACGATTAGTGAATCGATTTATAGATCGTTTAGAAGATGAACATGATTATGATCATAGTATAGATGATTGTCGAGCATGTCGTCGATTAAGATCATCGATGGACTATAGAAGACGAAGAACTTGTAGTGAACACGATGTATGCTGTTGTCATCGATCATCATCACATATACACGCGCATGATCACTCGAATGATTGTAAAGTGTGTAATCTATTGACAAAATCAGATATTGTTATTTCAAAAGTCGAAGATCAACCAAAGGCAAGAAAAAAGGTAGCTACTAATTGTTATTATTATTTGATTTTGATTCGTATGTTTTAAATATATTCATAGAAACAACAAAAACAAGTTCATATCGTTGAAAGTGTCCCATCAAAAATCAAATCAGTCGAACAGACAACAACAACAACGACCACTGCAGCAAATCCGCAAACAACAACTATTCCTTCTCTTCCAGTGAATGCATCTTACTATCCTACATCATATACGACTTATGCAGATCCATATACCGGCATGGCATATGCGTATGATCCATATGCAACAACCGCCGGTTATGATTACTCATCTTATTACACGTATCCTACTTATTTACAAAGGTAAATTCTATTGGAATCAAATTTTGAAAGTAGACTCAATTAGTTCCTAGCCATCCTGTTACCAACCCTTCGAATACAACAACAGAAACCACGACAATAGTTGATCCCAATTCTCTTGTAGATACAGGAACATATACGTACATGCCAACTAAACAAAGAAAAGAAAAACAACCTAATCAAACAGTTATTGTTCATAATGTTCGTAATCCAACGCCACCCACACCAAAAATCATTATCAAACAGCCACATCGACTTCCAACACCGCCAACACCAAATATTATTATTGAACAACCACGTCGAGTACGACTACCACGAAAAATTAAAACAAAAACTTTATTAAAAGAACGTTCTACACAAACACCACATACAACAACAACAACTTATGTTCAAACATAACAATGTTTCCTTTTATTTTCGAAAAAGAACAGTAATAGAAAGATAACAAAATTCGTTGAATTCGTACTTTGAATCTAATCACAAAGATTGCATTGCATTACATTCGAATTCGATATGTTTTTATCATTTCGATTAAGGCTATTCTATAAGGCTGAATGCACTCGTCGTTTTTTCTTGGTTTAAGTAGTAATTCAACGATGAAATTAGAGACAATAGAAAACTGTTTATTGTTTATTTTGATGAATAATATAAGAAATTAAAAAAAAAGAACTGATTTAAATGAATAGACTACTAATAAACTAAAAATGATAGAACATTTGAGGTGAAGAATAAAGTTTTTCTTGATTGACTAAGAGTCTCTTTGGATGTATTGTTAAATTGTTGTTTATTCAGTTTCGCTATAATCTTCTGGATATTCACCATCATCTTCAGCACCTTCATCTTGACCACCAGGTTGTGGTTGAACATTGGCTGGTGTATTTGGTTGTGGTTCATCTTCTTCTTCGAAGTCACCATCATCTTCGTCGTTATTATAATTTGGTTGAGGTTGGGGCTGTGGTTGAGGTTGGGGTTGAGGTTGAGGTTGAGGTTGAGGTTGTGGATTGTATGGATATGGGTTATATGGATCATAGTTATAAGATGGTTGAGGTTGAGGTTGTGGTTGTGGTTGTGGATAATAGCCACCTTCTGTTACCTAAACGAACAAAAGAAAGAGAATGTATGAAGAATAAGATTGAATTGGAAAAGAAATGATTACTTGTAAATCAATTGAAGCTACATCATTTGGATTTCCTGTACCGGCACTGCATTCATATCGACCACCGTCGCTGTATGTAGCATCTGGAATTGCAAGACGTGCGATTTTTCGTGGGCCAGCAAGTACTGTGCTTTGTGCTTTGTATGGTAATGGCTAAAATAATGAAATCATCTATATAGATAAACCGAAATCTCCGACGATAATTACTTGATTGCCGGAACGAGTCCATCGTGGTTGAGCATATTGATTGTATGCTGTAACTTCACAATCGAAGTAGATGCTTTGTCCAGAAGATACACGAGCACCACCATCGGGTCCATAGATGTAAACATCAGAGTAGCCTTGTGGTTGTGGTTGTGGTTGCGGTTGTGGTTGTGGATAATAGCTACCACCATGTTGTGATTGTGGTCCAGTTTGATATCCTAAGCCTCGGGCATATTCCCATGGAACACATCGTTCACAACATTCACCAGGTAATGTTGCAGCAACGAAATCTTTGCCACAGTTTGGTACAGCACAAGCACGACGATTGCAATTTGGATCTAAATATTCATAACGAATAGTTAGCATCTAAATAGGAAATTCTTACCAGTATATGCTTGACGTTTGAATAATCGTCTAAATGCATTGGTTTCTCGACGAGTTAATTGACGTGATGAAGTCAATAATTTCATCGAGCTGGCGATGCAAATAGCCGCACATAGAACAATAGCTACTAACGTGAGTTTCATTCTAAAATCAAAATGAAATATATGAAAAATTAAACATACATTTTGAAACAATAAGATTGGGAATATAGCTAAGAGAAAAACCTATCCGATCGATCGAATCGTTTATTCAACTGTAATGTAAACTCGAAATCGAAGCGCTTTTTTGTATGATGCTCTTTTATCTCACTTATCTCATTTTCTCCCACGATACAAACGTGATCTGTAGATGAAATAAAATCCATTGCCAATGCCATTCACTTTTTTTTCTTCTTCTTCTCTCCTCTTTTTATGCATTTATCGCTTCCAATCTTTTGCGAACTATTGTCGAAAACGATACATTCCTTTTTCTTTTTTTTTTTCGTTTTTCATCGATTCATTTCAAGATAACTTTTACGTCTTCCTTTTCCTATTGCAAGGTTGTGCACGCACACTCTTTATCTTGCTTGGTTAGCAATCATCATACTTATTTGTTGCTTCTTTCACTCACTCACTCGCTTTTTTATAGTTGCAATTAGAGACAAAACCTAGGAAACAATTTGTTGAGAGAAAACTCAATCGAATTTTTTTATTATCTTGTAATATAAACTATCTAACAAAGAAAAAAGAAAGAAAAAGAGAGAGAGGAATTGATTTTTATTTCACCCGATGCAAATCGAATAGTTTGTTGGTTTTTTTCTCTCTCTTCCTCACTAATAAATGCAACAGAGGAAAAAAATATGTGGATTTTGTCTTATCTTTGTAATTTACAATTTTATTCTATTACATATATAAATAGATGTGAAATTCAAGACCATGCTTCTATGTGCCTTGCAAACAGTCAGTAAATAATCATCTTGTTGAATTACTACTGTTCAAATACTGTCGAAGTCCAAATATTCTCTTAAGACAGATATTAGTGCATATTTGTCTGTTGTACGATGGACGTGAACCTTGAATACAAAAATTCGTAGACGTATTTTTCATTGATAATCATGTCAAAATTACTGCACGTACATATTAAATTCATTTTTTTCCTCGAGAAAAGAGTAAAAATCTATTGATAATACACAACTAATTATGTAATATTTCGATTAACAAATATAAAAGAAATATAGAACAGGAAATGAAATTATTCATTAATGAACAAATGACAAGGACTCGTTTTGCATAATGAAATAGGAACAAAAAAAAAAGACAATGTCTCTTGCGAAAGATTTCATTCTAATCATGTTTGATGGATGAATATAAATATGTATGAGAAGATGTTTTATTCATTGACCTTCGTTCGGAATAATATACTTTGAGTGAAATACGAATTATCAAAGTACGATGATAAAAAAACAATTATTATTTGATACTTTGAATTTTTTTGTAGTTGTAAACAATCGTCTGCGGAGAAAAATGAAATCGATGATGGCTGAAGATATGTCAAATGTGTTTGACAAAGACTTGTTAAACAAACATGCAGTGAAACAAATGTATGCCAAAAGATTACGTGACTGGTGACAGTAGTAATAATAATATTTTGTTTTCGATGAATCAATTTTGTCTATCTACTGATTTAAATTTTAAAATAAATATCGATATGATGTAAGATCAAATAATAAAATCGTCCGTTGAAAGGTTTCCAATGAAATCAAGTTAAATAAATAGTAACCGAAATGAACAAGACAATTCTTTTTTTATCTTCGGTTTAATTACTGGACAACTTTTTTGTTGATGATGATGATTGATTGATGACTTGAGGGAATTATTTAATCTGTCTTTCACAACCTGTAATGAATTATATGCCCGTTAATGTGTAGATTTGATTGATTAGGAAGGAAGCATTTTTTTTTCTTCTTCTTCGGACAATGAACTTTCATACGATACTTTGTTTACAATTGCATATGTTCACTATTATTCAATAGACGAATGCAAAGGGCATTCTATTAATAAAAACGCAAACAAACTACAATTCATTTGTAATTATATGGTAAATGAATATCGGTCAGCGAAAATTGAGAAAATCTATTAACGATTACGTATTTATTTCATTTGACTGAGTTTTCTCAAATTTACTGAAAAATATCTTTCTTCAATTCAAAACAAACGGTAAACAATTTTCTCGAGATGAACGTATATAAAAACATCTTGTCTTATCTTGAATATCTATCATTTAATAGATCTACCAATGACATCTATCTATACAATGAAGAAGTACTACCACTACTAGTAAAAATAGGATGTTGTTGAACCAATCATAATCGATGCATGCAAGGCTAGATGATGATGATTCAATCGATCGATGTATGTCATAGATTTCTTTCCTCTTTTTTTCCTCTCCCCTTCTCTCCCTCTTCTTCTTCTTTTTCTTCTTCGTTTTCATTAACTCGTTTGTAACAGTGAATTGGGTGAGGGTGCGAGTGGTCAAGGAATAATTTGATGGTCGATCGTGAGAAATGTTCGTAATATTTTTCTTAATTTTGCTCTTCTCGTCTGATAAACCGGTGGTCAAGACATTTAATCTTGACATAACTTCTCCTGACATACGAATCGGTCCAGCAAAATCATTATTCGGCTTTTCCGTCGTCTCATCTTCAACAAAACAACAGTGGTTAGTTGATTTCGAACAAATCTTGTTCATAGTTTTCAATATAAATTAGGTCTTATGTCGGTGCACCACGAGCGTTACTTGCTCGACAACGATTTTCTACAGTAGCAACAAATAGTACTGAAACAATACCAACTGGTCGTTTATTTGGTAATATTTTCGAATGTCCAAATGGTACAAATGAATGTCGTCCAATGCTTTTTGAGAGTAAGAAGAAGAAGAAAAAGAAAAAAACAATATCGAAATTCTTTATCTTTCTAATTTCAAGATGAATTATCAAGGGTAATACCATCGTTTTCTAATGTACTCGACGATGCTTGGCTCGGTTCAACAATAGTTGCTACATCCGATGATTCACTGATCGTATATAAAACAGAAATTTCTAGTCAAGAAAATGATTTTATACGTTTTCTTAGGCATGTGGATACCGTCTGATGCGAAATATCAGCATAGAACGATATGATACACGTGGTGCTTGCTTTAAACTATCTTCCGATCATGTAAAATCGATCGAGTTTATACATTTGAACGAGATAATTTTTATTTATTTTAGCATGATCTATCTTATTATGATTTTTGTGATCAAAGTTCTGAAACAGAATTATTACATGAAGGAAGTGCTCTTTGTCAGAATGGTTTCAGTCTTGCTTATATACCTTCAGGAGGAGTAAGATATTTAAAATATAATTTGCAGACAATGTAATGTATCGGATGATTTCTAGCGATCAGATATAGTTCTTTTTGGTGAACCAGGAGCATTTCAATGGTCGGGCCGAATCGAAGCTGATTATTTCGATACACTTCTACGTCAATTACACGGATTTAAAAGTGTTATTTCGACACCATTGCCGTACAGTTATCTAGGTTATTCGGTATTGATAATCAAAAGTAAAATTCGAGATACAAATGATACATCGTATATATTTGTTGCCTCGGCACCACGTGCTGCACATGGTCGAGGAGAAATTCGTTTTTATACGAAACGTTTTCTATCATCGAATAATTTCGGTTCCGATACATTACAACCAATCTATCAAATCAATGAAAATAATCGTTCTGCACCCTACGTTCTAACTGGCGAACAAACAGGAAGTTATTTTGGTTATTCACTAACTGCAGGAGATTTAAATGGAGACGGACATACAGATCTTATCGTCGGAGCACCATTTTATTATTCGAAGAAGACAGGACATGGCGGTGTTGTTTATATTTACTATGGTCTTAATGGAAAAGTAGGAAAAAAAACGAATCGACATTTTCTCATGAAAATTTGTTCGTTGTTTCGTCTAGTTTTCTGATAGTCGACGCGAGAAATTATTTGAATCAGCTATTCATTCACGCTTTGGTTTCTCGATTGTTTGTATACCGGATTTGAATAAAGATGGAATCGATGGTAAATATTTTAATTTGACTTGAATCGATACAATATTCGTATGATCTAGATTTAGCTGTATCAGCACCTGGTGAAAAAGATGATGTACATACAGGCAGTGTGTATATCTATCTTGGTTCTCGGACAAATAAATTAACTAAACATGCACAAAAAATTGTGCCAAGTCAATTGTTAAATAATGTCAAACAATCTGTTCCGATCAAAGATTTTGGTTATTCATTAGCTACACAATCGCCATTTAAACATCCGATTACATCTTCATCAGCAATCTCAGCTAATCATAGTGTAATTCTCGATTATCCATCGTTAATCATCGGAATACCAAAAGCGGATATGGTCGTCAATTTACGGTAGAAAAAAAAAACTTCTTGAAAAAATATGAGAAAAACAAAACAACGCTTCGATTCTCTAGATCTCATCCATTAGTCAATGTTATCGTTCGAATTGGTAATATGAAAGAACTTCAATCGATTCGTTACAGTGCCGAAAATCGCAATTGTACTGCCCTTGATGGAACATCAGCTGTTTGGTAAAGAAAATATATCGAAAATTTTCTTTTTAAGAATTTGTTTCTTTTTTACTACAGTTTTCATGTTCAAGTCTGTTTCGATTCATATGATAAAGCCACTCAAAATTTAAATATCAATTACAAATTAACAGCCGATTATCAGTCGGCAATTCGTCGAATTCTCTCGACAGTTAATCATTTACCAACGATAACCAGTAAACAAGTGATAAATACATGCAAAAACGAAACATTCATTACAAAGGTTAGTCGAAAGAACGACAAGTGCTCGGGCATTTGTAATTCGATCTTTTTGAGAAAATGATGCAGAGAGAAAAAAAACACATGTAATGAAACAAATCAAGGACATGAACTGATTTCAAGATATCCTTAATAGGAAATTTGACCTGAACCTTGTGTTTGTTTCGTCTAGAGTGGAAACGATGATTTTCTGACTCCGATTTATTTCTCATTACAATACAATATCTCTCAAGATCGAAATGACCTTCAAGGTACGCCGTATATTTCCGAAGGAAGTATACCGATAATCAATGCAACTGATGAACTTCGAAAAACACAATTTCAAGTAGGAATTTCGATGAATTTGAGAATATAAAACGAAAAAAACGATTTTTTTTTCAAGGCCAATTTTTATAAAGGTTGCGGAAATGATGATCGATGTATAACTGATCTTCAATTAACGGCTGAATTTGTTTATGGACAAAAGTAAGATTTCGAAATGATTGATTCGAATTGATTGATATTAAATTTTTAAAAGTGATTTTCTTCACAATGAGTCGTAAGATTTCACAGCTAAAGCTTGCCTTCACGAATATTTTCATTTTTTTTTTGTTTTAACAATTCATATTTTGTGTTTTGCTTTCGAAATTTAGAACGTTGAATATTCCTGTGTTTGGTATTGACTCAGAAATTCGTATTCGTTTCAATTTAACAAACATTTTAATCGAACGAAATCGTCGAAAAGCAGATCCAGCATTCGGAACAAAGATCGATGTCTATTTTCCAACATCATTCATTCAATTTTCCAAAGCAAATATGGTAAATCAACAAAATTCTATTCTCATTTTGATTCGTAATTTTTCATTTCAAGGATGATACCATCTATTCATGTTTGCCAATAGGTTCAAATCATGTTCGATGTAAAATGACCGATTATTTAAACAATCCATTTCCACCTGGCAAATCATCAATAGGCGAATTAACTTTCAAACTATGGAATGTTTCGTTAAGTAATATCATTCGTTTTGATTTCAATACGACAACATTAACAAATGAAACCAATTTGGATAATAATAATGTCACTTTATTAGCTAAAGTTTTGTTAAAAACCGATCTCAGATTGGCATCTTCACATGAACCTGAACAAGTTTCGATTGGTGGCGATCAAACAGTCGGATTAAGTTCGATTAAAAATCTCGATGAATTCGGAATGGAAGTTATACATATCTATCAAGTAGGAAGAAGTTCAATTTCTTGTGTTGTATCGAAAAAGACAAACAACGATTGGATTGATTTTAGGTTGTCAATGACGGTCCGAATAATGTTCGTTCACATAACGTCACGATATTCTGGCCGTATGAAACTCGTGATGATGAAGGAGATAATGGAAAGATTTTACTGTATCTTGTTGAAGATCCAATTATTGAAACTTCGCCAACATTATCGAATACGGGTATGAAAATCGAAGGTTATTGCGAACGGCCACCTCAATGGCGTGATCATCTTCATATACTCAACGGATTGAATCAATCAACGAGTTTAAATCGAAAACGTCGTGAAGAACAAACGGTTGACAATGGTGCTGATCCGAAAAATCCATCAATAGTCGTTCCAACACCACCATCGCCTGTAACACGGACATTGACATTGACATGCGATCCGCTGTATAAAAACATTCGTTGTTATCCAATCTATTGTCATATCAATGGAATCGCAGTACAACATTACTACAATATTAAACTTCGTGCAAGATTATGGAACAGTACATTAATTGAGAATTATTATCAATCGTATGATCGTGTTGATATACAATCATATGCTTTTATTACTATTAATGATTTATTAATTGTTCAATCGTCGATAAACAATGATAATACGACGGTAAAAATCGATTTTGAATATCGTATGAATTCAATTATTTGTTTTTGTTTTATTCAAGGTAACAACACCGGCAGAATTTGCCAATCGAATCGATCCGTTTTATATTCCACGTTTGCCACTTTGGGTGCCTCTTGTTGGTGCTATGGCTGGTCTTATTCTTCTCATTTTCATTGTCATTGTCTGTTGTTTGGTAAGTTGATAAATCTAAACACAAAAAATTATGATTTTCTTTTTTGCTTAAATATATATTTTACTAACAAATCTAATCAAACACCTCACATATAATCTAGGTTGGATTTTTTAAACGAAATCGTCCGCCAACATCTTCTCTTCAATGAATAGTTATTTTTCCTCTCGTTTCTTTTTTTCTCGGGTATATTACTGGTCGTTGTCATTGCTGTGTTTTTGTTGTTTCGAATGTTTTCTCCACACTCGTTCTATTTGATGTTCCATTTTAAATATCTGAACTCGGCCCACATTATACATATCAACCGGTCGAGAGAGAGAGAGAGAGAGGGTGACATCTTGTTGTTATCACTAATTGATTGGTAGAAGCGAAAAATGCATAATCAACAGTTAAAATGAAACATCAAATGGAACCAGTTTGAGTGTTACTGTTTCGAATGTTTATCGTTTCGTATTTATTTATCTCGACATAATTTTGTTTTTGTCATATTTCAGCTTGGTTTCTTTCAACGAACAAAAGCTCCGCCATCGAAAAAGAAATCAACAACTCTTGGACTCGATGGAACGACAACGAATAGTTCGAGTGATGAACATCAACGAATACTTCTTCGACAATCTCAACGACAACATTTTCTCAATCAATTGACAACAAAGAATTCATTCAAAGAAGAAACCTTTCCAACGAAACAAACGACAGTCCCATTGATACATTCGATACCTGAAGTACCATCTGTTGATAATCCTGATCAAGATATGGACGATGAAGACGAAGAATTAGTACATCGAAATCTCGCAACACATTCAGATCTCGAAGAAGAAGAAGCTCGTTTTCCTGTTGAATATGATGAAGATGATTTTTCAGTTAAAACCAACGAACGATTAGTAGACGCTGAATCACTCAATCAATGAGAAAATAATCGAATCAAAATTTTTTGTTTGTGTTTTGCTTTTCAATGCACATTTTCTATTTTTAAATTTAGTAGTCAGATAGAGTTTGTCGAATGTATTTTTAATTGAGTCTCTCTCTCTCTCTCGTTTTTTTTTCTCGACTAGCATTTATATTTAATCAATCTCAGGTTTTAGTCCGGTTTTGTGTTGACGTATTTCGAATGCTCAAAAACAATTCATTTATCTCTTTTTAATGATTTATTTAGAATTATTTTCATCCTTTCACGTACACACACACACACACACGCCCATAGTCAGATGATGTTTTGCTCACCAAATCTTCTCACATTTTCTTTTAAATAAAATACAATAGATGTATATATATATATATATCGGCAAACCATCTGTTGCCGATCGTTGCTTCGAGGACGAAAAGAAAAATTAACTTTTCCTTTTCTTTTTCATCTTCAGATTTTGTTTTCTTTTTTATTTGATCTTGTGTGTGTATTGAAAATAAACAATGTCGGCCGAACAACGTAAAGCGGAGCTCGAAGCTAAACGAGCTAAATTAGAAAAAATGCGACAAGAAAAATTAACCAAAACTGTTCCATCAACGCCAATAACACCCGGTGCAGGAATGACGTCTCTTGGTTCGACAATAACACCAAAAGAAAATGTCGATCCCGATGAAATTCTAAGTGAAGTTGGTATTCGTCAGCCAGCTCATGTACCAAGTGCATCACCAACAGTCTCAAACACTCCGTCATCAGCAGCATCATCATCGACACAACAAAAACGTCGGTCACCGACGAATATTCCATTACAAATTTGTCAAGTAGCTTCAGCTACAATTAGTGTAGCACCTAAGGAATTAGTTACCTATTCGAAAGAAGTTCAAACAATTGAATCAGGCGATAAAGATCCAGCTGCAAGTCCTATTCAACATGATCATTTAACATGGGACGATGAATTTCAACCATCAACAGCTGAACACAATCGTCTTGTTTATGTTAGCGAAGATGATGATACAATGAGTTTAGATGATAATACGAAACCATCGATTGGTTTATCAATGTCATCGGCAACTGATTTAAAACGAACACGTTCACTTAAACAACAACATAAACAATTGAGTTTACAAGGTCAACAATCGATAATCAAACCCGAATTGACCAACGAAGAACGTGAACAAGTTCTAAAAAGTGAACAATTTCAAGATTTCTTCTCTCGTACATCACGTTTAATGGAACGTTCATTATGGGAAGGACCACAAGCATTTGATATATTCAAAGATTACAGTGGCAGAGATCTCGATGAACAAAATGGTAAAATGGATGTTGGAGAAATTATTAAGTTCGATCGAGAATTTTCCGATGAACGTTGGACACGTCATCGTATTGTAACATGTATTGATACATCAACTTATCATCCGGAATTAGTCTTAGCATCTTATTCACAAAACGATGAATCAACACACGAATCCGATGGTGTCGTTCTTATTTGGAACACAAAATATAAATCGAAACCTACGCCCGAAGTAAAACAATGTTTTATTTTAACCTTTTTTTCTTTGGCAACAACTAAAAAAAATTTGCCAAAAAAAATGATTGTAACAGCTGTTACAATTATCAATTGCAATCGATGCAAACGAATAACTATTTCATAACATCATTCTCAATTTTGTCTATTTAGTATGTATTCAATTGTCAATCATGGGTGACATCCTGTGTGTTCAGTAAATTCCATCCGAATATTCTCCTCGGTGGTACATATAGCGGTCAAATCGTTGTTTGGGACACACGTACAAATAAACGAACACCTGTACAACGTACAGCACTATCGGCATCTTCGCATACACATCCTGTTTATTGTCTACAAGTGATTGGCACACAAAATGCTAATAATTTAATATCAATATCGAATGAAGGCAAAATGTGTTCATGGAATATTGAAATGATGACTCAACCGCAAGAAAGTATGGATTTAGCCTATCGAACAAAACCGGTTGCAGCAACACGAATGGTTTTTCCTGGTGTTGAAGTTAACAATTTTATTATTGGTAGTGAAGAAGGTCAAGCTTATTCAGGTTTACGACACGGTACAAAAGCAGGTATTCAAGAAAGTTATGAAGGACATTTCGGTCCAATAACTGGTCTCAGTTGTCATAATGTCAATGGTTCAGTTGATTTTTCATCGTTATTTTTAACTTCATCATTCGATTGGAGTGTTAAACTCTGGTCATTGAAAGAATCGAAACCATTGAATTCATTCGAAGTTAACAGTGATTATGTTACTGATGTTCGTTGGTCACCTGTTCATCCAAGTGTCTTCTTAACATGTGACATAACCGGTCGTTTTGATATATGGAATCTCAATCATGATTCAGAATTGCCATTACTAAGTACAACACTCGATGGCAATGTTGCACTAAATAAATGTCTATGGTCACATAATGGACAACAGATTATATTAGGTGATGATCAAGGCAAATTACGTTTATATGATGTTAATGAATTTTTAACTAATCCAAAACAAGATGATTTTAATAAATTAGGTAGTACATTACAAGAATTCAAACGAAATACACTCGATGCATTCGATGATAATCATCCGACAAGTGTAACATCGACGGCAACAACAAGTGCAACATCAGTTGGTCATAGTTCATGAACAAAAAAAACAAAAAAAACTCATAATATATTACAAACATTCGTCAATTTCGTTTCTTTTTGCTTTATCTCTCGTCTCTTAATCATATTTGTTTGTTTTATTTTATTTTATTTCTTGATTATGTCAAAGGGAAACACATGTGCGTTTTATTTCATCTTTTTTCTTCATCCGTCAAAATAGAGTTCAAAACTTTAAAATTCAATGCATTGAAACCACTTCCATAGTACTGATTCCAATCGAATTCTTTTGACATATGATTCTCAGCACTAAATGCCATCAACATTTTCTGTTCATCATCTGTATTTAAAAGTTCTTCGCCCATTTGTTGTTCGTCAAGTGTTTTAAAACGTGCACCTTGACCGAACATTTGTCCCGTACGACGATTACGAAATGTTGCAATTGTTCGTAATGTTAACGATATACGTTGACTTGAATATGCTAATTCATCTTCTTGTTTATCACGATCAGCACGATTATCTTGTTTGATCGAATGAGTCCACTCACGATTCGTTTGCCAACCTAAGACAAACAATGAATTATGTGGCAATCGAATACGTTGTTTCAATCCTTGTTCAGTTTTATGTTTGAGTATCATTGTTCGTGTAGCACCAAGACTGTAATTGACAATATTCGAATGTAGTAAAACATCTAAAGTCTTATCTGAATGTTCACCAATGAAATCCTTACCATTTCGATAGTATTGAATTAAAGCATGATTTAATTTTTGTTCGATAATTTGTTCAATACGTTGTTTAATAATTAGAGCCGATGGTGTCCAAGATATTAGCTCAGGTTGTTCGTCAGCTGGATGACGATAGAGTGGTTCGTATTCATCATCATGATGCTTTTCGATTGTACCTTGTACACTTATATCACGAGGAACTCGACCTCCTTTCTGTCGCATTTCATTCCAAGTGATTTCATCACGTAATTTATAAAATAGATCATCGGCTAAATCCGATGGTAAAACGTCCAACAATAAAAACGTATCATTAGAACCATGAACAGATCCATTTATAGCCCATGAAGGAATTGATGATGGATTATTATTAGCTGCCATTTTTAGATTGATTTATGATTATATTCAATAGAAGAAAATGAGTCTATTTTTTTTTATTTCTAAAATAATCGAAAACAATAACGGAATATAAAAATAGTTTTCCATTGTTTTTTTGTTTTTCGGTCTCTTTTTTTTCAATTGTTTTTCTGTTTGTTTGATTCGTTGATGAGAATCAAACTTTGATCTGAAGTATTTTTAGAGCACAATATAGCTGCCGGAAGTCATTCTGTTCAATTACTAATTCTGTCAGACAAAATTCATTATTTCAAGTAGCAAAAAAAACAACAAGTAAAATCGTCATTTTATTTTAAAGTTTTGTCAACGTGTGAAAATTATTAATTCGATCATACTTTTTGCCTCTTCAAAATCGCCTACACATTTGTAAATACACGATTCAATAGAAATGCGAATTAAAAAAGAAATATTTTCTTTTTCTTTTCATTAAACAGAATCGATTACTGTCAATACTTGAACGAATTATTCTTTGTGTGCACAAGTAAATAAATAAATAAATAAATAAATATATAGCATGTATATACTATTTTCTTCTTTTCATTCGTCTTTCTCGTTTCTTTCGAAATACATAGAGCGACAAAAGCATCACAAGACCGACTGTCATTTCCATCTGATCGAATAGAAAGACGAATAAGAAGAAAGCAAAATAAGA
>ERZ778023.3025-NODE-3025-length-17926-cov-6.977561_pt1 | contig 17926 bp, 24 predicted proteins | sample MGYA00375753_ERZ778023 | MGnify/ENA primary metagenome ERZ778023 (study PRJEB29350, sample SAMN05389822) | bioreactor metagenome | isolation source: Ammonium sulfate bioreactor | place: South Africa: University of Cape Town | collected 2014-04-04 ... | reverse complement strand
GTTCTCTGCTCCTTCTACCGATGGCCGCCTTCCGCTCAGCAAGAAGGACTGAAAGCAACCCGTAAACAAAATGAACATACGTATTTTTTAAAACTTGTTTGTGTGTTCATTGTGTTCGACGGTTTAACTTTTCCTTGCTGGCATTTTTCCTCCTTGGCGCATATATCAGATTCCTTCCCTCCTTCCTTCTTTCCCTTGTGTTTTTTTTTTTGCTACTTTTACCGTATTGCGAACAGCGCTGTCGTTTTGATATCGGACTGAAACGACAGCCCTGATTGCGAAAACAAAAAAAAAATAACCAAGCGCAACTTGCTGCAATGTTAGTTTGGTTACGAGACTTTATCGTGGGAAAGCAGAAGCGGCCGCCCCAAGACACATGTGCGCTTCTTTTCATCCTCTTGGCTTTGGCGAGCATGCCTTGTTCCTTGTGGTGCGGATGCCGCCGACGGGATTTGCTCATTCCAGCCCAACGAATCGAACCCCTGGCTCGGGTTATGTGGTATGGGTGGTGGTGGGCTGGCGCTTGCGCTCGTGTAGTTTGTGTGCTGGGGTTTCCTGGTGCTTCGGAACCGACGACCAGCACAGGGGGCTGTTGTACCACGACAAATCAACAACCATGGGGAGGCACCACAAGAAAGGGAATTTAAAGAACAAACCTCGGTTTGAGCAGGTTCACAACAGCGTAGTTAGTAAGTAGAAGAGGGTGGGGATCAGGGTGAACGGAGAGTTTTAGCATTTTGCGAAGCAGACAAGCGGTGGTACCAATGCTCCAACCCCCGCCTTTTATTCTTTTGTGGCAAAATTGTGGGGCAAGCAAAAGCACAATAGACCGCACCCACTACGAAGAAGGTCCCGAAAAACGTTTACATGAGTCCCAGGTATCTTCTCGTTTGGGATGAAGATGGAGAAAACCGATTCTGAATATCCGACACCAATGCCAAAGTGGTAGATTTTGCACCCCATTCGCTGCAGTTACCACAGCTACACTTCAGGACTGTAAAGTATCTGTTGCATACGTGAACGCAGAGAGAATCGTTACGTGCATGGCACAGATTGTTTTTCTTGTGTTCGCTAAGCTCAATCTCCCAGAACGAGTTGTGCTTTCTCGTATCAGGAAAAAACACAATGAACTTTGTCGTCGTATTGCCACAGCAGTTCTCAGACAGTTTTCCACCGGCTGCAAAAAAGGCGCAGCTTCAGCGGCGAAGGCGGTTCCGCGGCAATGTGTTTAAGGGCTATCTTGAGGATGGCAAGCTCACAGATAATGAGTACCGTAAAGGGGAAGGTGGGTACAGTAAACCTTTTGATGTCTGACCGTAAATGGTAATAGTCTGAATAAAACCAACCCTCTAAACTCAATCTACCCCTCATATTCCTCACCTATTCTCGCACCTGCTTCTGGAGCTTCGCTCTCTTACTCCGCGGCCTGCTGGTACAATCCTACTGTTGCCAGATCTTTGAGCACTATCGAAGCGCGCTGTAGCCTTGGAGTGCTTGATTGTTTCGGCTGTTCTCTGACCTTAAGGTAGTTCCCTAAAATCGGTACACCTTGGCCTTACAGCTACGGCTGTGCTGCCAATTGGGCAATCTGGCCTAGTAATTGGAGAAATCCCCGCAAATATGGCCGCTTATCCTCATAACCAACAACCTCCTTCAAGGACCACATTATCCTACCGACTATCCAACTCTATTCTCACTCCCAACCTCACTAAACATACTCCTTCAGCCCCTGGTGAGGACCACCTCTCATCTGAGATCTACCCGGCTTCTTCTCAAATAGAGTAGCAATACTCTAAAGCCACCTTCATTCTCGGCGTCCATTGGAAGAGATCGATCATCAAGCCTTTCTGAGGGAGAGAAAGAGAAAGAGAGAGAGAGAGAGAGAGAGAGAGAGAAAGAAAGAGAAAAAGAGAGAGAAAGTTCCCGGATTGGGTCCTAGCGACAGTTTTAGCAGGCCAGGTGAGGTTGCCGAACCAGCGCTGAAGCTATGATTGCTTTATATGCTCCCGGGCTTGCAAAGGAGTGGAGTTCCCAGGCCTTTTATTGGCACATCCTCAAGGAAGAACGTGAGGCTCGGTGGGGATACCAAAGAAGAAGAGGACGCTGTGTGTTGTCTAAACGCCGTGGACCTCAATTCAACAAAGTGTCTGCTACACCGGCTTGCCGTGCTGCATTTCCAGTGCCCTGCTATTCTACAATCTTTCGACATGCCGGGGATAAGCATAACAAAGTACGATACCGCACTTCATAACGAAGACCTCGCCGTTACACTGGTGTTGCGGGATGCGCTACTGTGGGAAAAGAACAGAAAGAGACTAAATCTGTAATTATCCTTGGTTAGAAATAAATCTACCATTGATGAGGAAGATCTGGCGTTCACAAAACTGGACAAGGATGCAAAACGACTTGAAAAAGAGAATCTACTCCAAAACATCCTCATCTCCCTCGCAGTGTTGCATCAGGGAACTGATTTCTTTGAAAGGCATAACATCCTCAACAAAGTTAAGGCCACCTCACTCTCAAAAGCTCGCTATTTTCTCTCTGAAGCTGCTGGGTCAGTTATCATTCGCAAAGAAGATATTCCCTTTAAAGCATTCAACATCCTCACCGTGTTTTTGAACTTCTCCTGTAATACATAAACTAAACTTAGAAAATATTCACAAATTCTTTCTCATTAGTTTCGGAGTGGAATGGGTTGTCATGGAACATGAAGAAATTTGATGATTGGCCAAATCCTAAAGCGGTGCAGTGCAATTTCTGCCGTTTGAAATTTGGAATTTGGAACAAATCATCTATAAGTATTTCCCCTAATATGCTAAATGAATAGCCAATCTTGTAGCGAAATATGGCCGATCCCCCGAATATCCAAAAACCATGCTCGAGTCATTCAATCGCTTTAATCTGCCTCAGCGTAGAGTGATCCAATTAATATCAAACCATCCGTTGATATTTCGATGGTATCCCAACACTGACCGGCTGAGGAACTTGGCCTTCCCGACAACATGTGGCTGATGATCGTCACCATACTGGAGGAGAGCAGAAGGACCTCTTTCCTCAAAGAATTGGCCAAAGTTCTATTTGGATCAGCTAGTGCTGATCCAACTCCCGCCTAGGAAGATTTGGGTATGGTAAGGGGTGATCTTACAATGCAAAGACCACTTGGTGAGCTTAACTTGCAGGGAATAACACTTTCGGATTACAAATAGGGTGGTCTGGCCCCGAGTATGAGGAGAGCTCCGGAGCCAGTTAGACTTCGAAGGCACCAACACAAGACCTTGTATTACCCTCTGTTTATGGGTAGACTGCCTAATTGGAACACAAGACCATTGTGAGCCAGAGGCCATTACTTCGAGTGAGAAAGAAGCGGGTGAAAGAAAAGATTTTCTCGAAAGTTTTGGTGTCACTTTTGCATGTAAACTGTCATGAGGGCACCCTCCCGTAACGTTTCCTTTAATTATGTGCACGTAATTCATCCCACGGCACTCAATTTTTCAAATTGTTTTGTTATTTTTTGCACTTAGGGACTTCTTCCTTCCCTCCTTCCCTCCTTCCTTCTTTCCCTCTGTTGTTTGGTGTTGTTATCACACACAAGCAAAAAAACAAATGTGTTTTTTTTTTTTTTTTTTTTTTTGGTGAAATGAAAGTAGATGTTAAGTTTTATGGTAGTCATTTCTTTTCTCTCCTTCCCTCCTTCCCTCCTTTCCTTTGGTAAAGTTTTCCTATAGTGAAAATTAATTTCTTTTTTTTTTGTTCCTGATTGAGAGTATTCCCTTTGTCCCATCCCAAAGATCATAAATTATGCCCAGGTAAATTTGGCTTCTTAATTCATGAGGTAGTTGATCTTAAAGTCTTATTTTTTTTCTTTGAAAGAAGAAGAGAAAAAGGAAGGAGGAAAGGAGGGAAGGAGGAAAAGAGTGAAGGATTTTAATTTTATAGTATTTTTTAAAAAAGAGGTGTGAATTTCTGATAAAGTATACATCAAGAATTCAATTAGACATAATCATAAAAAAGAAGTAAAAAGAGAAAGAATGAAAGGAGGGAAGGAAGAAAGTAGGAGATCAGGAAGAAGGAGAGAGAAAAAAAATAAGAAAATGGAGGAAGGCTAAAAAAGAGAGAGAAAGAAACCAGGAAAATGGAAAAAGGCTAAAAAAGAAAGAAAAAGAAAGTAGGAGAAGAGGAAGCAGGAAAAGGAAGAAGGATATGTGAGGAGAAAAGAAAAGGGAGAAAAAATTCTGTATTGAACAATTTTAAATTAAGGCCTAACAAGTTTCATAAAAGTTATATCTTGCTTGTAGTGCTGCTTTTGTGTGGAAAGTAACATTTTTAAAAGAAGTGGTTGAGGGAATTTTTTTATCTTAGTTTATGTTGGCTCAGTTGTGCCTTCAATAAGATGTCAAAAAGTTTCATATGTTTTGTTGAGTAGGGAGTTGGATAGTGCTGCATTTAGGATGTGTTTTCCTTTTGTAAGGCCAGTGTATATGCTAGCTTTCATAAGGGTGAGAAGTAGGAAGAATCTTTGTGATTGAAGAAGAAGGTCTGAAATGTAGTATCTGTAGTTTGCATTTGCATCACAATTTGAGTGGCCAGGGAAAAGGAACCCACTTTCCCACTTCATATTTTCTCATATGATCTTTTCATTATTGGAAACTGTGATAATCAGTGTATGTAGCATGGAGGATACTTGTGATTGATATCCAAAGCCATTACCACCAACTCAGCATCAAGAAAGTATTTAAACTCTTTGAAAGAATCTTGATTTTGCCTGAGAGGAGGATTCCCAAATAATGTTCTCCTGTTAACTTGCAGTTCAAGTGTAGTCAAAATTATATCAGGAGAAGACTGTGCGGGCTTCCTGTAAAAGGAGGGAAGAAGGAAAGGAGGAAAGCAGAAAAGGAAGAAATTGTGTTCAGAACTGTGAAGAAATGTTGCAAATACAGTTGAGGAGGGATATTGGTCAATAGTTTGTCGTATTTGTTGAGTCTTTCCTTTTTTGAGAAAGGGTTTGATGATTGATCTCTTTCACAAGGCCGGCATGTTGTGTGCTTGTATGATGGTATTGAATACCAGGAAGAGTATTGTTCAAACAAATGTGGCACCATGTAGATTTGTTTGAAAGACTTTGCTAGGAAAAAAATATTGCCTCATAAGACAGATGATGGTGTTGAGCACAAAAGTAGTGCTGGATTGCACGATGCCAGCACACTTGTGGAGTTGAGTCACAAAAATTTCTTTCATTTCCTCCTTGCTTCCTTCCCTCCTTTCTTTGAACAACAAGGGAAAATGCACAATAACAACAACCAAAAAAAAAACAATGAAATAAAAGTTAGGAGGGAAGGTGGGAAGGAAGAAGTAATATTTTATAACTTTAAAAACAATCAGAATTCAATTTTTGACTGCATTTAAACCCAAACCAAAAGCAAATGAACTAATTTTTTACTTTTGTGTAGTTTGAGAAAAAAACAACCATGAAAAATAAGTCAGTTTTTTTCGTCACACATACACAAAAACAAAAACAGAGGGGAAAAGAAAGGAGGAAAGGAGGGAAGGACGGAATACTATATAACTCATGGAGGGAAAATGACAGCAAGTTAAAACCTCGAAACAAAATGAACACATGTGTGGGGAAAAAACACACACGCAAAAAAAAACAAAAAAAAACAAAAAGAAAAAAACACACAAGGGAAAGAAGGAAGGAGGGAAGGAGGGAAGGAAGAACACAGTCTGTTAACTTGCAGTCTAAGTGTAGCCGAAATTTTATCAGGGAAGAAGAAGACTGTGCAGTGGGAAAGTGGGTTCCTCCTCCCTGGCCACTCAAATTGTGATGCAGATGCAAACTACAGACACCACATTTCAGACCAGATATAGGAAAATATCTCACCCGTATTGAAGCTGGCATATATACCGGCCCTACAAGAGGATTGAAGGCACAACTGAGCCAACATGGGCCAAGACAGAAAAATTCCCTCAACCACCTCTTTCGAAAATGTTACTCCCCACACAAAAGCAGCACTACGAGCCCTCTTATCACTGCACACACAATGCACCCCATTGTATCCACGCTTCCCATTTTTGGAGGTCATGAAAGCTCCACACACTCACCAACAAATGCCCCCACCCCCTATATCTCACCTCTTAAAAACTATCCCCCGACAAAAATGTACCCTCCTTTGAAAATAAACGCATATCTCTTCAAAAAGGAGAGGAGAGAGGAGGGAGAGGAGAGGGAGGAAAAGGGGAAAGGAAGGAGGGAAAGAGGGAGAGGGAAAGAGAAGAGAGGGAGAAAGAGGGAGTAAGGAAAGAGAGGAAAAGAAAGAAAAGGAGAGTAAGGAAAAAGGGAGAAGGAGAAAGAGAACGAGTAGGGGAAAAGAGTTTGGAGGAGGAAGGAAAAAAAGGAAAGTAGTTTCCTTTTTTACAAAGTACCCTTCTTCCTGCTTCCTCTTCTCCTGCTTCCCTCCTCCCTGTCCTTCATCCGTTCTCCTGCTTCCCTTCTCCTTGCTTCCCTCCTCCCTTCCTTCTTCCTCCCTCTCCTGCTTCCCTCCTCCCTTCCTTCTTCCTCCCTCTCCTGCTTCTTTCCCCGAGAAGTACCAAAAATTAATGGGTGGCATAACACTGCTTTACAACCAGGTACCATGCGGAAAAACCAACCTTTAAAAAAAAAACACCAAACAACAGAGGGAAAGAAGGAAGGAGGGAAGGAGGGAAGGAATCCCTCTTTGCAAAAAATAACGAAGCGCTGTGGGATGTTCATAATTACGTGGCGTACACAATAACAAAAAGGAAACGTTACGGAGAGGGGGTTAGCCTTATGCTAAACAAAACACGCAGAGCACTTTGCCACACGTTGGGTGCAATCTCTCTCTGCCGAGAAATTTTTCACGGAAAAGGAATCCTGAGCTCGTTGATTACTAGACATACAAACACGTGCTGGTCCCGGAGCGTTTGCTGGACCAAGACGTGGAAGAAGACTGTTTATCAGCAGATCATGGGGAACGTGGTCGTGACGTTCGGGGTTGGGAAGCTTGGGATGTGCTGGAGACGGACACACAGGACGACTTCCTCTCCTCCCAGTGGACGTGTTTCATCCGACCGAAGTGTGAAGGAGTTGATTCAAACTAAGCTCTATTACGGAGGAATGTGCCCTGGTTACAAAATGATCTCAAGTTCATTCGCAACTATCTTCACCAGACGGCGAACCATAAACCTGCACATTATGTCTCTGGTTATCTGCAACGAATACCCTGCCTTGAGCATCCACCGCGATGCCGCTAGGATGACGAAAGTGAAGGTTCATGCCCGCGGCATTGATGCCGTCCCCCCACTCACCGAGAAACGCACCTTCATAGGGCGAAAGCCGTGATTATCCGTGACCAGTACCCGACCTGCTCCATCCACCGTGATGCCATAAGAGAGGATGAACTGGCCACCGCCAGCCGACCTCCACTTGGTCAGGAATGTTCCCTCGGCCGTGAACGCCTGCACTCGTCGGTTGCCGAGCTCGGTGACGAAGACCCGGCCTTGGCGATCCACAGAAATGCCGAAAGGACAGTCAAGCTGGCCGTCATCCGTTCCCTGGCGCGCCGACTGGGTAAGCAAGGTCCCGTTCATGGTGAACACTTTCACTCGGTGGTTTCCGCTCTCTGTTGCCGAGCTCGGTGACGAAGACCCTTCCTTGGTCGTCCACGGCAATACCACCGTGTACCTTCACCTCATCCATTGGAACAGGAACGCGCTTAAAGAAGGCGCTGTTTGATATGCTCCACTTCGTGATGAATGTGCCGTCCTCCTGGAACACGTGAACACGCAGGTTGCGGCCATCTAACACCAAAATCCTGCCTGTGTAATCTGCGGCGATGCCCGCCGGGCTGTTGAACTGGCCGTCCCCAGTTCCCTGGGACCCCCACTCCGTGAGGAGGGTTCCGTCGTGCTTGAACACCTGCCCGCGATGATTGCCGGTATCTGCCACCAGGATCCGGCCACGGTCCACCACAATACCATTCAAATAGTCAAACTTTCCTGCATCCTTTCCTTGCGTTCCCCACTGGGTGAGGGGCAGTGGGCACATTGCGGTAATACCCGCCCATGGCCACCTCCCCTCTAGCTTGCGTTTCTGGAGGGTCTTGTCTGCGCGAAGGAGAGTCAGCCACGTGGAACACACGCACTCGGCCTTCCCCAGGTCTTTTGGGGACGCAAACGACAAGATATTCCTCGTGAGCTCGTTGGGGATGCGGCAGAACGGGCCATGCTGTTCGGGGTGCAGCCTTTTGCCGCTATGTCTGGTGCTATCCTGATCTTCTTGTGACCCAAAGTTGCCCATGATCGCTGCTGGAAGAGGCTGTGCTCGAAACCTTATGCCGCCTGTTGGGGCTGTCGGGTTCATGGAAGCAGATGAACAATACTAAAGTGGCTTCAGCACACATACGGTTCCTCGGGAGTTCACTTCAAGTAATCCGGAACCATATGCATTTCAGCACTTTTATTCCACCCGAACTTACTCCCTGTATGCGGCCGAAAAACGACATCGGGCGGGGGTAACGCATCGACTTCGCCCCTCCATTTATCGGGGGCTGTTTTAGTCTGATTGCAAAAAAACCTTTTGATGATAAAATATTGATTATATTTTGTTTTTTTTTCTTTTTTCTTTTTTCTTTTTAAAGTACAAAAACTTAATTGCAGTGAAGGGCGGGGTGCTCCCTCAAGCTACAGGCTATGGTGCACGAAGGTGAACTTGGTTTCCTTATTTTCGGTGGCGATGGAGACCAGAGTGCCGCTTGGAGGTCTGTCCCTGCCCTCTGCCCATCCGGAAAGAAGACTCGCGACGGTCAGTAGTGGAGTCCAATCGTCAAAGTTTCCCTGAGCCATCGACTTGCGATTCGTCAGAGTGTCGAGACAGATGGGCAAGATGCCAACCACCGCGGCGTCCTTGGGAAGGCCACCGGAAGGATCCACCAGGCTGGCGTTCAGATGATGGATCGCCGCTTTGGTGATGCCGTAGGCGATCATCGTGGGAGTGGGACGCAGGGCGGCATTCGCGCCGGTGAGGACCAACAGGCCTCCTTCCTTCAAGAAATTCGTGGCGATGTGGGCAGAGGCGATGGAGGACTGGGCGTTGAAGGTCCACATCTGGTCGACCCCGTCGAAGATGGGCACTGCCGCCGAGCCAACCACCCGCTACGCAGACGACGGCATCGAGGGCCACTCTCTTCTCTTTCAAATCGTGTACGACCTTGGCTACGTTCTCTTTGGTTGACTCAGAGGGCGAGAGGACTACGTTGTTATCAGATTCGTCGTTCTTGCAGAAGTCGATGCAGTGCGTGACCCATCCCTTATCCTTGAAATCCTTGGCCACAGTCGCGCCCAGCTGCCCCGCACCGCCGTACACCAAAACGTGTTTTGCTCCTTCCATGCCTCTTTTGCCTCTTTCTCTCTTTTACCCTTGCTCGACTCGCGATTTTGCTTCTTCTCGTTTCCGCGTGCGCAAAATTTTTTCTGGAAAGGTTGCTGGCCTGCGGCGTCATTGGGGCACCCCTTCTGGACTTCGTGGCCCGCGGCCTGTCTGCGCGAAGACAGAGTAGGGTAGACATAACATTAGTGATCATGACGAAGACAACTGAACAGATCACGACCAAGAGACTCCATCCATTGAACTGGGGGCCTCCACTTCTCACCCAACTCCACGACAGACGGCAACACCTGGCTTCCAATCCCTCTCGCCATTCCAGTGGGATGGAATCACCAAGGAAGAGCGCTGGCGAAGATGTAAGATGGCCCTACTACCCCTCTCAAAGGGACAACAAGCCTTGACAGCTTCCAGTGGAGTCTCTTGAAAGAGAGAGTATGGCACGCATGGAGACATCTCCCACTTCGCACCCCAATCCGATCCTTCCTCTGGAAGCTAAACAATCGAATCCTCCCCCCACTCTCAGCAGCATGTGTTGCTTGCGGGGAACCTCTCAACCAAGACCATCTTTTCTTCAACCCCAACTGCCACCTACACAGACCCACAATCTCCTTCCCAATACACTCTTGGCTTCATGGAGCGGGAGATAGAATCTGGACCAAACAGGAAAGGAAAGAGAACAGCGAACCAGCAGTTTAGATCTAGACCTGGAATAACGAACCAGAAGTATACACAACTACCATCACACCCCAAGGTTGACAAACAGAGATTCCCGCGCAGTTTCAAGACCACATTCCCACCACAAAGGAACAGCTGTGTGAATGGAATAAGATAGTGAATGAAGGGCAACCAGTTATTTTTCTGTAGACAAATTTAAATTTAAAAAAAACAAAACAAACTGACCAGTCATACATTTTAGTATTAGTCTTGAAAACCATCAACAGGTATAGTATAAATGTAGTACATACAATTCAATACACTTAGAATTGATATGTTGCAAAGATTCCAACTGCCCATTTAAGTCTTACAATCTCTCCAAACCTGACAAATGGGCCATGAGATCATTGACTGCCAACACTGATAATAGGTACCCCTATGACTTCACAAACCCTGGCAACTCCTCAAACCTTTTACATGGCTAATAGTGAGAAAGTGGTTGAAAAAGAAGGTGAATCTCTTACACCCACAGCTGATAAAAGACTTTCAAATCATGAGCAAGCAAAAGCACATGAAAAGAGGAGATTTATCATGGCAAGAATCACTGAGCAACTTTCTGTTTGCTCCTGATGACTAGACAGAGCAAACCCACCCAAATAGAGTGGCACCCTTTTGGCATCCATGAAAGTAAAACAAAAGGTCTCGAGTGACTAGAGAGGATAGAGTGGGACTCTTGAATCAGTATGACACTAAGAAGAGGCGGACAAAGCAATTCAGGCAGCTGGCAAACACCTATGAATATGAGCACAGGCACCATACAAACTGACATACCTTATTGGAAGATGGTTCACAAAGGCAAGGAAAAATGTCTGGATTATATTGCTAACTACACCCTGGAGCTGTGATACACTAAGAGTTTGTACTGGATTGGGGGTTCTCCCTTCTTGTTGACTTACTCTAGGAACAAGACATCAATACAAGTTCTTGATTGCCTGCAATTTGGCTGCAACAATTTTCTTTTTTTTTTGTTATCGAGTGTTCTTTTTTATTCTTATATTAGAGGAAGAGGGAGGCCTTGTATTCTTGATGAGGAGAAGAAAGCAAATACCAGACTCTCATTGAGGGAGAGAAAGCAGAAAATCCCAGAGGAGATAATTCAGCGCCATTGGAAGGCATTCACTGTGAACCCAGGACAGTCTATAACCTTTGCTGGGCTTGTGATGAACGGAAACCGGACTTGGATTCAGGCCGGACAGAATATTAGATCGCAAGGAAACAGCAAAATGCACCTCCGAATAGAGAACTGCACCTTCAATGGTAGGGGAGGGAATGGGATCCAACTTTGGGGAGTCTCGGATATGGTCCTAAAGAACAGCCGTTTCTGCATCAGCTCAATTTCCGCTGATGAGACTGCCAGAGTCTCTTTTTCCCTCCTTTTCTCCTTCTCTCTTACCTTTGTATTTTATGTTATTTTAACAATCAGGTGTAAACAAATTTCTAAGAAAGTATGAATCAGGAATTCTGTGGGGCATAATCTATTTTAAGAACTGAGCAAAGCTCCCAGTTGTGAAATGAAAAATGTGGAAATTTATTTTTAAAAAACTGGAGGAAAACTTTACCAAAAAAAACCTAAGAGTAGAAGGGAAGGAGGGAAGGAGAAAAGGAGAAAAGGTGCATGTGCAAGGAAAAGTAGTGAAACAAAGTGAAAAAACATGATGCAAATGGTGTAAATATAGGCTAAAAACTTAACATTTTAAAAATTCTTTACCATGTTACAGAATGTTTGCATTTTTCTTGAATGTGTGTGACCTCCTTTCTTTCTTTCTTCCCTTTACTTTTTTAATGCATTTCAAAAACAACAAAAAAAAATAATAAATAGTATTAATATTTAGTTTGTAGCTGATTTCCCTCCTTCTATTCTTTCCTCCTTTTCTCCTTTCCTCTTTTTTTTTTTTTTTTTTTTTTTTTTTTTTTTTTTTTTTTTTTTGGTTTTGTTGGTTTTGATATTAAACTTTTAAAACTTAGGGATTAGAGAGAAAGAGGGAAGGAGGAAAGAAAAAAAGAAGGGAAAGAGGGAAAAAGGAAAAGAAGGGAGGATTTGTAAGGTCAAAAAAGATAACTTATCTCATGAGTTACAAACAAAATAACTTGTACTCAAAAAAAAACTACAAACTTGAGAAAAGGAGGAAAAGAGGGAAGGAGAAATATTCCCTTCTTTGAAAATGCCAATTTCAAAATATGGGCATCCTCATAATAATGCTTTGAGAAAAAGTGAGATTTTGAGGAAAATAAGTATTACACTTTTACTAATTCTTGCTTTGTAGCTTTTTTCGACTAAATGCAAGGCACTTCTTCAACTCATGCCCATTTCACACTAGCACACAATCACTTGCAACCTTTTTCCACCTTTTCATACTAAATCCACACTTCAACCTCTTATATGACACATCTTAAACACCCTACCATCACTATGGGAAACATAGTAATCACAAAGTGCCATTATTCTTGAGGGCTCTCTAACTTTATAGTTAATTATTAATAGTACTACATAAGTCAAAACATTTGAACAAAAAGAAGTTTTTTTTAACTTTTTGGTGGATGTTATAGAATGTGTGTTGGTAGCCGGCTTCTGGATATCCTTCGACCTACTATAGCTTCATAGATGCTTTATGGTGCAAACTCTAGATTTAATGATGATTCAGGATCAGGATTTGGATTGTACACTCAAAAGTTGTAATAGTAACAATGCTAGACCATGCAAAATGTGTGTAAAGTTGGAATTGATTCTATTGGCCAGAGATATAAAGACTGAGCTAATGAAAATGTTGTGTAACCTAAAAAGTCACAGTTGTTGGCAATTTACAATTGCTGTGTTTTTGGCTTTTGCAAAAACTAATAACAAAAAAAAAAAAAAAGTTGGATTTAATTGTTACTATGGAGCACTAGAGGAAAAAATGATAGTAGTTGAAAAATGATGGTTTTAATTTATTCATAGTGTACTAAAAAAGCCTTGAAAGGGTGAAACTAGTATACACTTAAAAATAAACAAGTCAGGAAAAAAAAAAAAACCCTGGCCTCTCTTTTATTTATAGTGTTTTTTCAAATTAATTATCTTTCATTTCCTCCTTTTCTTTCCCTCCTTTCCTCTTTTTTTTCTTCTTTTTAAGTTTTTTTTCTTAACAATTTTAAAAATAAATTGTTTGAAAACAAATTTCTAGTTTTAGGGTTTGTTGTTTTACTTTTTGGAGGAAATGCACAAAACAAAAAAAAAAAAAAAAAGTTTGGCATTCTAATTGAGTTATTTACAGTGTCAATGTAGGAAAGTGAGTGGAGAAAGAGAGGAGGGAAGGAGAGAAGGAGAGAAGGAGAGAGATTTGACAGGAACCAAAACACTTTTTACACAGTCCTTTGTCTGTTTTTTTTCGGAGGGAAAGGGATATCACTTGCGTTGCTGCTTACACCTTCATCGACGTTTGGCTACTTAGTTTTTTACCGCCCAGAGGGTCTTCAAATAGAGACTGTCCACTCCGGTAGACCTTTTGCCAGCCTCTTTTGTATATTACCGTACAATCCCATAGTTTAACATCTCTGAAAGTGTCAACCTCAGACCAGTTGCGAGTTGTCACCTTCCCTCGACAGTATACGTCTTTGCTATCTCTCAGAAGTGCTTGAACAGGCGAGGAGAGCAGCCGCATTAAGTAACCTCATCGCCGAACTCTATTATGGCTCTTGCCAGACTCTTCCAAAATAAACCCTTGGGATCACCATGATGCTCCTCTGTTGTTATTGTTGTGGGGTTGTGACCTTTCTCTTCTGCTCGCCCGTCATCAGCATTGCAACCACAGTGGTTGCCGCAGTTCTCATGGACGGGGTTTTCCCTGGGCGACAGTGGCCCGATATTGCTGGGAAGGAGGTAGTGTTCGCTCTGGATCTTGAGTCAGTCTGTTGGCAGTGCAACTTTCAGGCCGATTTCGGCCCCAGCCAGCCCTGTCTTGTTTCCGATGATGCACAGCATACGTAATGCTCGTCCTCTCCCTGATTCCTTAATTTCCATTTCTCCCCTCCCTCGCGCTCCCCACCCAAATCTCGGTTTCGGACCTTCCAGCGTCTCTCAATATCTTCCATCCTCCTTTCTCTGTCTTTGTTTCAGTTTAACGCTGGGGGCCCGCGGATGCATTCATTTCGGCAATCGACCAAGACACCGGCGTCATCCACGGCCACGCCTCGAGGCTGATCCAAAAGGTTCGCGAGGGCGCAGTCTGCCGCGAACCCCTGTGCGTCCGCGCTGCCCACGCAATTCAACATCAAGAGGACGACGAAAAAGAAAAGAGTAGTTCAGTAATAACCTCACGGTCAATGTCGGCGAAGGACTTTCGTCTGTGGCTTAGTGGAGGAGGCCCAGCTGCGGTCTGTAATGTGCCGTCAAATCAACCAGGGAAGCCTTGCGGATGTTCAACGAAGCGGCTTCCGCTGTTCAAAATTGCGCCTTCCTGTGTTCCTGAGGGTACAAGTATGTTGGATTCCCAGGAAAGTGGTATTCAGGCTGATTTAAAATTAAGTAGAGCACTGCTGAATGCATACTTCAACTAGTTACAAACAACGATTCATGGCAGAGTTAAGAATCTGGCTCACCCTAAACGCCACAGGTAACGAATTTCGCACACCCCAGACCATCGAAACAATTCTTCGAGGCAAAGTTAAGCCAGTAATCCTAGGTTCAACAGGTGCTTCTTTTCCCTTGCCGATTCTTCTTTTCTGTCGCCACCCCACAGTAATCATCAATAGCTACTGCCATGTGATGGCCAGTTCCATCGGAGGGGAATTAACTAACAAGGGTGTGGTCTCGCGAGAACCCATCCCAAAAGGCAGATTCAGGTGGGATGAATGCCTTCGAGTGCATTTTTTCAAGGTCGTGACGGTTTGTCACACTGGCTTTTTGAAAGAAATTGAAGGGGTGGGTAGACAGAAGGTGGTTGTACTGGCTGCAACTCCGGAAATGTGGACAAGATTATATAACAGTTTGGATCCACCTCCCCTCTTAACACATCCAATCCTGTCATGCCTCTTTGGAACTTTTGTACGCCTCCTCTATGTTTTCCACAAAGTCCACCCGTGATAACAGCCTCAACCTTTTTCGGCGAGAGCAAAATCATCTCGCGGAGTCTTCTTACTTCCAAGCGACTGATTGATTCCTTTTTCTCAGCTAGATCAGGGTACCATGGACGCTCAATCAGCGTCGGTGGGAGGATAAAAAATCTTCTGTGGATTAGGTAACGTCGTGGGGATTTTGACGGAATAGGGCTTGTGTGAGTGGTTTGCTGGTAATGAGAAATGTTGTATATTTTTGGCGAAAGGACGATGGTTAAAGTTAGAAGGTTGAGGCAAAGCGGAAAGAGTTGCTGATGTCAACTTCTGTGGTTGAGGATTCGTTGGTCCTTACAGACCGCTGCGGGGATGTGGTTATGGGTAATATGGTCGTCTATACCTCGGTGAGCATAGCGGAGGAGAGCGCTTTGGCATTATTGGCGGAGATGCGACCGAGCAGAAGCCGTTTCTCGTCCTGTGCGCTCTGCATTGGGAGGGAGAATTCGAGTGATCGCCCGGGAACGCGATCCCTGTCCGTCTGCATCGAAGTGGTGGATGAGAGGAGAAACATGAGTTGTTCTTTGACCTCTTCCCAACTGGCAGAACCAAGGCAGATTGGAGGTGCTCCTTTTTGGAGACTCAACCCCAACTCAACCACCAACATAACCCGCTCTCTGTCCTCACCTCGAGGTGATTTCCGCGTGTAGCATCGGTGGAGACGGCGGAGTAGCGGCTGTTGCGAAGGGGGAAAGTGTGTGGGGTGTGGACGGGCCATATCAATGCATCTAGCTGTGTTCAGGATCTCCAGACACGAGATATCGGTGTTAACCAGTGTTGGGGATGATGTTCGATGAGGATGAAAAGAAGCGCACAGTCTCTTGGGGCGGCCGCTTCTGCTTTCCCACAATAAAGTCTCGTAACCAAAAAAAAAAACAAAAGGTGTTCATTTTTGGTTCGAGGTTTTTCCTTGCTGTCATTTTTCCTCCATGACGCATATGGGAAGAAGACTGTGCGGGCTTCTTGTAGAAGGAAAGAAGGAGGGAAGGAGAGAAGGAAGGAAGGAGGGAAGGAAGGAAGGAGAAAAGGAAATTGTTCAGAACTGCGAAGAAATGTTGCAAATACAGTTGAGGAGGGATATTGGTCATATTTGTTGAGTCTTTTCCTTTTTTGAGGAAGGGTTTGATGATAGATCTCTTCCACGAGGCTGGCATATTGTGTGCTTGTCTGATGGTGTTGAATACCAGGAAGAGTATTGTTCAAACAGACATGGCGCCATGTAGATTCGTTTGGAAGACCCTCCTGCAGGAAAGGAATATTACCTCATATGACAGAGTGTTGAACACAAAAAAGAGCCATGATGGGTTGCACAATGCCAGCACACCTGCGGAGTTGGGTCACAAAAATTTCTTTCATTCCCTCCTTCTCCTTCCCTCGCTTTGAACAACCAGGCAAAATGCACAAAAAAGAAAAAACAAAAAAAAAAAAAATGAAATAAAAGTTAGGAAGGAAGGTGGGAAGGAAGAAGTAATATTATATAACTTTAAAAACAGCCAGGATTCAATTTTAGACTGCGTTTAAACCCAAACCAAATGAACTAAGTTTTTACTTTTGTGTGTAATCACAGAAAAAAACCATGAAAAATAAGTCAGTTTTTTCTTTACACACAAAAACAAAAACAGAGGGAAGGAGGGAAGGAAGAACTGAATACCATATGCGTCATGGAGGAAAAACCTCGAAACAAAAATGAACACCTTTTTTTTTTTTTTTTTTTTTTTTTTTACATGCGTGTGTTGGTGTGAAAGACAAACACACACAGTAAAAACAAGTGTAACTCCGCCGATAATTCCAAAGAGCTCCCCTCCGCTTTGCTCACCGAGGTATAGACGACCATATTACCCATAACCACATTCGTAGAGCATACGTTAGCTTCATCCACGGCCACGCATCGAGGCTAATCCAAGAGGTTCGCGAGGGCGCCGTGAACAGCAGGGTGCTGCGCTAGGAGTCTCTGGTCTCCATCCCGGCGACCGAATCCGCGGAGTATTGTGTCAACTCTATTTCTCTGAAAATGTATGATGCGGAGGCTGTTTCAGCCTGAAAAAATCGGTCAAAACTGAGAACTTGAATCCGCAGCGGGCAATAACATGACGTGAGCAAAGAGCATTTAGCCTACGTAAATAGTCTACAGAATTCTCAGAGTGCATGCTGCTTTCCTTATTGCGCAAGCGGAATCTGTGCCAAATATTAAATGCACAAGACTCTTTTTGTTCAACAACATTGGGCTGGCTTGCTTCACATAATTCGCGCGATGTTCTTTCCTTCTCCTTATTGATTCGAAGAGTACTGGCAAAAGTCCTTTTTAGAGCCTTTTTCCTTGATTCTGTGAATTGCCTTACGAAAAACATTACCCTCAGCCAATAAAAACTACATTCATTTCATTTGGAAAACAACCTAACGAATCATAGTAGAACTGACGTTCTTATAGGTGGTTCCAAGGGTACAGTTTTTTAAGGAAGCTCGATTCACAGAATCAGGGACGAAGGCTTTAAAAAGAGAGTTTGGGTCACAGCAGTTGGGTATTGTTGTCACATCAACTTACAACACCAACACCTACAACACCGTCAACAATGGACTACACCGGTTTTTCATTCGCTGAGAAGAAGTCTTTGAAGGGGGGCGAGCCCAAATACGAGAAGACGTTGAAGCAGATCCAGGATAAGCTGGGCTCTGGCTGGAAGCTGCACCTCGACTGGCCGGCCTTTGCCGCGGCGATACCTGACGGGCACT
>ERZ778023.3008-NODE-3008-length-18040-cov-50.314595_pt1 | contig 18040 bp, 29 predicted proteins | sample MGYA00375753_ERZ778023 | MGnify/ENA primary metagenome ERZ778023 (study PRJEB29350, sample SAMN05389822) | bioreactor metagenome | isolation source: Ammonium sulfate bioreactor | place: South Africa: University of Cape Town | collected 2014-04-04 ... | reverse complement strand
CAATTTGTCTATTTATTGGCAACTACCACAAAATATTTTCGTTGGTTTTTCTGAACTCTTTACAATGTTATCCAGTTTTGAATATGTTTATCTTGCAAGTCCTCGTTCTGGACAAACTCTATTTATGAGTTTACGATTCTGTTCGATTGGTATTTCATCATTTGTTGGATTTGGATACATGGCTGCAATTGCTGCACCTGCTAGAACCTTAGATTTTTCCGTACGTTACATTACTTTTTTTTTCTGCTGACATGAAATTGATTATTTTATCTATAATTAGTGTGAACAAACACAAAATTCAGCTTGGGAATTTTACACTTATTTCTTGGGTCTTGCAGGAATTCAATTTTTTTTCATGATTATTTTCATCATATGTCAAAAAAAATTTCATATTATCAAATACAATCGACAACGTATTGCAACGAATCAATTTTTTCGTCGTTCAACATCATTAACACCTAGAAGATTGTCATAGTTGTGTTGTGTCCTCCTTTTCTTGTCCTTTATTCATTCTTATCTTATACACGTGTTTATTTTCTTTCTTTTTTATATTTCAACAAAAGAAAAGTATTATAATAAATTGACGTTTATTTTCATTATAAGAAAAATGGATACATCTTGTGAAGACTCAGCAGAACATTTGCCAATATTTGGTATACCTTCGCATCCTAAAGATTCAAGAGAACCACATGAAAAACAACGATCTGTTTATTTCGTTTTGGCAAGCACACTTTTCGAACGTCTTGCATTCTACACACTAGCAGCTAATATTGCACTTAATTTAAAAGCAACTAATGACGTAATAGGTCAATATGCATTATTAATTTCATTTTTATTTGAGGGTAAAATTTATTTTTCTAATTATAATTATGATGATGATGATGATGTTTTCTTTTAAATAACAGGCATCAGTAATTTTTCTTCAATAATATTTGCTATTATTAGTGATGCTCGATTAGGTCGTGGTAAAACTATATTGATTGGTATGATATTTGAATAAATAATTTTATTTATTTCGGTAATTGAATTAAAATTTAATTTTTTTCTTAGGATTTTCTCTTTATTTGATTGGATATTCATCTGCAGTTGGATATACAAGTATACAATATCCGAATTGTACAGCTGTCATATTCAATTCTACACAGAGCGCATCAGACACCCATTTATGTCGAGGTTGGCTTCTCTCAACTCTTATTTTGATGTAAATTTCCATTCATGTATTTTTGATTTTCTAATCTAAAACCGACTGTTTACATATATATTAGATCGATTGGATCGGGTGCTGTTCAAGCCAATATGAGTGTTTTTGGAAGTGAACAAATTCAAACAGCTACATTAAAATCTCGATTTTTCGACTACTATCTCCTTGTTGTCAATATAGGAGGCATTGTTTCGACCATAGCAATTCGTACTATTTATAATAACAATTATGCAAGCCATAGTCCATACTTCATTCCTTCAATTATTGCAGCATCAGCTATATGGATATCGGCAATATTATTTGTTATTGGTTGGAAATATTATTTTCATGATAACTTACGAGAAACTGTTGTTATAAATTGTATTCCAGTTATTATCAACGCATTTCAAGCACGTCGTAGATACGAACGAGAAAGTTCCAAAGTCCAGAGCCAACAAATCGCATCTGAACCATCAACAATGTTAAATGCATCGCAAAGTAGTAGTGACGATGGTCATCGACGAATACCAATAGACAATCGGCCAGAAAAATTTCTTGATTTCGCAAAAGTTCCCTACGGAAAATTTCACGATAGAATTGTTAATGATGTCAAATCATTACAAGGTATTATGCTTGTATTTACTCTTCTTATTCCATATTGGGTTATTTGGAGTCAAGTAAAAATCACACACAAAAAAATTAATGTTGTCTTAATATCTTGTTCTTTAGTTGAGTTCAGTTTTTCCTTTACAAGCTTTACATATGAAAAATGCAACGGATACAAATATTGTTTTTATGTGGCTGGGCGATCCTGCTACAGTTATAAGTAAGAAAGATCAATAAATTCAAACGATAAATCATTGCTTTGGTTTCGATCTTTTAGTTGGCATTTTAGTAATGAATTTATTTATTTACAAATATATCGATGTTTCTCATCGATCATCAATAATGGTTAATAAATTTATTTTTGGTATGTTCTTTGCCTTTTGTACAGCTGTAATAGCTGGTGGAGTTGAAATTGCACGTCAAAATAGTTGGCAGTCAGGTAGTACATTAAAATCAAAGATAAGATTTTCATGATATTTAAACATTTTTCAGGACAAAATTCTTCTGATTTACATTTTTGTTTCACACTTCCGCAAAATATATTTCTTGGCATATCAGAAATATTTGCCGTGTTAGGCAGTTATGAATATTCTTACTTTGCATCACCTCGTTCTGGTCTCAGTCTATTCATGAGTCTTCGATTCTTTTCTCTTGGAGTATCATCATTTATCGCTGCAGGATATCTATCTGTATTTGGAGTTATTGTAAATGGAACCTTAGATTTTACAGTGCGTACAAAAATTTTTAAACAACAATCATATTAAGACTTCTTTCTCATTTGATACGATTTCAGACTCGACCTGATTCGAATAACAAATGGCCATATTATACATATTTTTTCGTACTTGCTGGTATCCAATTAATCTTTCTCTTTATTTTTATTTTGTGTCAAAAAAAATATCAAATTCTTAAATTAAATCCACAGCAAATTCGTAAAAATTAGCATTCATACTTTTTATATTTTTTCTTTGAATATATTAATTTCTTTGCATGTTATTTTTAGATTTCTTTCAAAAGAATGGACAGTACATCATCCGAAGATGATGAACATATATTTTCAGTGCCACTTATACCAAGACCTGGCATCCCTGCAGCTATAAAAGATACTCGAACACCTTTCCAAAAACAACTAGCAGTGTACATGATTCTTGCAAGTACTTTATTTGAACGATTTGCATTTTTTGCATTAGCAGCTAATCTTACTTTCAATTTGGAATCTGACAATACTCATTTAGGGTGGTTAGGCCCAAATATAATTTCCTATATGTTCTATGGAGTTAGCTATCTCTCTTCGATCATTTTTGGTATTTTCAGTGATTGGAGATTTGGAAGAGGGAAAACAATTATTGTCGGTATAGTGCATTACATTTCATATTATTTCAATGTAGTTTTTATTTGGCTTTCTTTTTAGGTTTTGTTATCTATTTAATCGGATATATGATGGGCACTTTCGTAACAAACGGTATATTTGACAATACCTGTAAAAATCTAACAGAAGCCATAGGAAATAAAAAATGTGACTCAGAAATTTACTCGACCATTTTCATCATGTAAATATTTTCTAAATCTAAATGGAAAAATAATTCATAATTACATACTATTGTATAGTGCATTGGGTAGTGGAATTGTTCAAACGGGTATGCCTGTTTTTGGTGCTGAACAAATTCAAGAATCGAAAATAACTGCAAATTATTTTGATAAATATGCAATTGTCAATAATATAGGTGCCATTTTAGCAGTATTTATCATACGTGATCCTGATGTTTATACAAAACCAGGTGATTATGGAACATCTACAATTATAGGTACGTCGAGTCTCTTGTTGGCTACCATATTGTTTCTCGCAGGATGGAAATATTATATACACATACCTCCGTACGATGCTGTTTTGATTAATTGTTTTCCTGTAATTATAAATGCTTGTCGATCATGGTGGCAACACAAAAAGAATAAGTCTAAGCTTGATCGAGGACGATTAGATTCGGGCGGGTCGGATTTACTAGGCAACTCAGTTAATAAATATAGAGATAGAGACGGATCAACACTTTCATTTCTGGATTATGCAAAAGCTGCTCACAATGGTAAATATCAAGATAGAATTGTTGACGAAGTTAAATCACTTCGAACAGCTTTAATTGTATTTACTCTCTTTATACCATTTGGACTTATTCATAGTCAAGTATGCAAAAGAAAACAAAGAATTCTCAATGTACAAGAATAAGAATTTATATTTTAGTTGAGTTCGACTTTTGCTGTACAAGCTAAATACATGAATCAATCGCATAATTATAATTGTAATGAAACAACTATGTTTTGTGATAGAGTGAATCTAATGTGGCTTGGAAATCCTCTAATAATAATCAGTAAATTTCTAAATTATTAATCTAATTAAACGAACTAATTATATCGAATTTTCTATTTAGTCGGTGTTATTATTTTAAATTTATTTTTCTATAAATATTTTCGTAGTCGAAATCGATCATTTAATATCGCAACACGATTCGTTATTGGAATGAGTTTTGCAGCTTTAAGTATGTGTGCTGCTGGTACACTGGAATACTTTCGTCAAAATGGTTGTAATGCAGCAACTTCAGCACATAATGAATCAAGCGTACTCGTTTATTATCAACTACCACAAAATATTTTATTGGGTCTCGGAGAACTATTTGCAATGATTGCAAGTTTTGATTTTGCTTATTTCTGTTCACCTCGTTCGGGTCATAGTTTATTTATGACTTTACGTTTTTGTGCACTGGGTCTATCTTCATTTATCAGCGTGGCTTACATCAGTATATTTTCAGGGCAATCAAATAAATTTGATTTCAGTGTAAGTATACTTTTGTTTAAACATACGTATTTGCTTAATTTTTAACGTAGTGTTCACTTAAAAATAATCAACCTTGGCGTTTCTATTCATACTTCTATATTTTGGGTGGTATCCAAGCAGTATTTATGATTATTTTCATTGTATGTCAAAGAAAATTTAAAATCATCGAAACAAATCCGCAGCAAGTAGAAACAAAACAGTTTATTCATTAAAAGATATCAACATCATGCACTGATAACAATGACATACTCTTTCTTTTTCTTCGTTAATGTTTTTATTTGATAAAAAAAAACGTAAAAATAATAAAAGTCCGTGACTTACTCTATTTTAAAATTTACATGGATACTTCTAATAGACAAGAAACTACGTCAACAATCTCTCAATTGAATGCATCGACTGAAAATCATGATACTCGACAGATACGAAAAAAACAATTAGCGGTCAATATTATCCTTGCGAGTATTTTTCTTGAACGCATTGCTTACTATGCATTAGCTGCTAATATTGCTCTTAATCTTGAAACAGTTGAAAATCTTCATTGGACACGTACCCATGGTCTCGTAGCTTCGTTTATTTTTTCTGGTAAAACGAATTTCATAGAAAATACCTTGATAAAATAAAACTTCGGAATAGGTGTGAGTTACATATCGTCAATTATATTTGCTGTACTTAGCGATTGGAAATTAGGTCGATTTCTAACGATACTTGTTGGTATGAATCAATGAAAAATCGATTTCTGCAGATGAATATTCAAAACTGTTTTGTATTTAGGCTATGTTCTTTATCTTTCTGGTTATATATTTGCTATTGTAGAAGTAAATAATAACTCAAGCAATTCATCTTGTCACTACAGCACTAATAACGATGGATTAATGAATGAATGTGATGCATCATTGATAATTCCTATGATCACTATCATGTAAGTATATTTTAAAAAAGTTAAAAACATAAATAAGTGATTAATATATTTTATACTAATTCAGAGGATGTGGAGCTGGAGCAGTTCAATCTTGTACGGCTGTATTTGCAAGTGATCAAAATCACGAATCAATGCTCAAGTCTCGTCTATTTGATAAATATGTTGTTGCTGTTAATATTGGTGCAATATTGGCCATGTGTGCTACTCCCTTTGCATGGAGTCAATCGTATATTTATCAAATTTTAGTTATAATAGCAGGAGCTGCACTTTTATGTTCAGCATTATGTTTTGCCATTGGTTGGCCGTTTTATACTCGTATACCACCGTATGATAGCGCAATTGTTAATTGTTTTTCAGTTTATAAGAATGCATTTGATTCCTGGCGAGACCATCATAGAAATGTTCGTCTACGAAAACAAAATCCTACGCCCAATAATTGTAATCTTACTGAAGATGATGAAATATTAGGAATTAATGAACGAAAGAAAACATTTCTTGACTATGCAAGACTAATTAATCATGGTAAATTCAATGATCGTATTGTTGATGATATCAAATCACTTCGAAAGGCTTTGATAGTATTCACTCTTCTCATTCCATATTGGTTAGTTTATCATCAAGTAATTAAAAACATAAATGTAATAATAATGATTATGCGTATCTTAATATAGATCAATTCTACGTTTCGTGTGCAAGGTCAATTTGATACTAATGCTGATATTAGTTCAAGTGATAAGTATAATTTCAGTTTTCTATCCGTAAGTGATCCTGTGACAATCGTTAGTAAGCTTATAAAACATTTTCGAACTTCATATATCATATATTTGTTATATAGTCGGTACTTTAGTACTTAACATGTTCGTATATAAATGTGTTGATGCTCGTAATCGAACATCATCTATTGTAACTAAATTTATTATTGGTATGTGTTTTGCATGTATTACGATGTTAATTGCTGGCACAGTTCAACGATCTACTTCAATTCAATGTCTCAATGAAAACATTAGTATTGTCTTATAAAAAGAAAATTTATTGTTTATTATCGAAATGATTGAACATATTTTAGATGATAAAAATAGTCACAATAATTCAACAGATATATTTATTTTCATATATCAAAATATTTCCATGGGTATATCAGAAATATTTGCCATGACGGCTAGTTTCGAATATGCTTATTTTGCGGCACCACGTGCTGCAAAAACTCTATTTATGAGTATTAGATTTTGTTCAGTTGGTGTTGCATCATTTCTCAATGCACTCTATTTGTATCTATTTCAACAAATTTCAACATATTTAATGAGCAAAGTAATGATTTACAGAATTTGATCTGTTCTATTTTGTAATTTTTTTTAGTCACAACAAGATCGAAATTCATGCCCATATGATTACCTTTATTTCTATACTCTTGCTATCATTCAATTAATTTTTATTGTCATATTTATAATTTGCCAAAGTAAATTTCAAATGATTAAATTAGATTCACAAAAAATGGAAAGTACACCTTATCTTCGACAATCATCAAGTCTACAAACAGACTAATACAATTCTTTTCTACTTGATTAACATAAATTATATTTTATCAATACAATGAAAACCTATTCAAAGAATTTTTTGTTTAATTTTAAAAATGCATATTCAAAAAATTCACGACCAGCAATTAGATTTGGTTCCTTATTAAAAATAGTATAATGATTATTGCGAAGCAATTCGAAAAATGCATGAATATCTTTGGGATCTTTTGGATGAAGTTCAACTAGGATTTGCTGAGGATGTAATGATTCTGATGTTTTAAAAATAGTTGGAAAAAAATCATATTCACCACCTTCGATGTCTATTTTCATAATATCGATTGTTCGATTTCGATGTTGTAATTCATCAATAATCATTGACCAATCTTTTGTTCCTGAGCTAGGTAATCCACTACCGAGTTTTGCTTGATGAAATATACATTGTCCAGAAGGACAATGATATGTAGCTGAATCAAATGTGTGAATTTCACAATGTGGTAATATGGTTTTCATGCTTGCTTCAAATGAAAATTCTCCACTCGAACCAAAACTATAAACTAAGCAATTTGCACGATTATTTAATCGAAATACATCACAAATCCATTTGCCACCATCGCCCATACTACCAACTCGACGAGAATGTGAACAATGAAAATTTGGTTCCCAATTTGAAAGGAAAAAGATCGAACTTTGTCTTTTAACCATATTTTCTTTATCTTGATGTTGATAAACTATTTTTCGTTCCTTCCAAATAACATCTGGTTCACAGATAAAATCATTACTTTCACTCAATGATAGTGCACATGATTGGTTATCAACACAATTTTGAGTGAATAATTTGAAAGAATCTGATTTATTCTTAGAGAATGATAATAATAATACTAGCAACAGAAAACATAATGGTAAGAGAAAATATTTGATCAATGATGCTAAGAACATTTTTTGATATCTAAAGAAAAAAAAATCAGATGAGCTTGCAATGTTCATGAAAACCTTTTGATCAAAAAAATGACAAAGAATAATATGCAAATAGTATAAACTACTATAACATCCTTTTGCAGGACGAAAGAAAAAAAAAGAGAAGAAATAACATGATAAACGTGCATTGCTGTCTGAAAGGCGTCTCATTTTTTTATATAATACTTAATGAAGCGGAGAATGTTGGCCTATCAATGCGTGGATGATTTTACTCGTAAGGATATATATTTTTTTTTGTATTCTGTTGATTACTGTATCGATAATTTTCATAACGTAAAGATACTCGTTATGAAATAAATCACTTCGATATTAACAGTTATTAATTAAAAAAAACAATCGTTTTCAACTTGAACTGTAGAAATATTGAAATCTGCTTTTTTTGATATGAATTTATTTTTCTTTCTTTCTGTTCTTTTAACCAACAAAAAAAATATACGAAGAACGACAAAATGAGCGCAAAAATATAAATTTATATAAAAGTTTGCAGTGCACGTGTGTTTCAATGCAGTTTACTTCATTGATGCCACCTCTGTTCGCAGTTTTTTTAATTCTATTTGTTGGCTTTGTGAATTTTTGTTTTTTCCTACTATGGCAACGTTATCAATATTTCAATCAACGTAATATTCCAACGCCACCATTTGTCTATTTTTTTGGTCATTTAAAAATATTATGGAATAGTACGTCGTTTTATCGTCAACTCGAAAGTTGGACTAAACAATATGGAAAAATTTATGGTATCTATCAAGGAAGTAGTCCAACATTGATTGTCAGTGATCCTGATTTTCTTCAAGAAGTTTTTATTAAACAATTTGCTAATTTTCATGGCCGAAGAGAAGTTCCTATGATTAGTAGAAATCGTAACGTGTTTACTGCATGGGGTGCACAATGGCATCGACATCGTCATATTATAAATCCGACATTTTCTTCAGTAAAATTAAAATTAATGAGTCCACTCATTAATGAATGTATTGATAATGCTATGAAAAAAATAAGTGATCATGCTACAGATGGAAACGAATTTAATATTTATATGTATTACAAACGAATGACAATGGATGTCATATGTCGATGTGCATTTGGTATTGATACTGATTTACAAAATAATCCAAATAATATTTATTTTCAAAAAGTTGAAGAAATCTTTGCTTGTAATATAAGAACAAGTTTTATTTTTAAATTGACTCTACTCATACCAGAATTGACGATAATCATTGGTAGAATTGCTTCCTATATTAGTACTATTCAAACGTGGATTAACACACATGTTCTACCTTTAATTTCAAATCGACGATTATATGAATTGCCAGGCATGTGGCTATTGAATCGATTGAGTCCAATCATTGACGAACGACAGAAAACGCCAACATCACGAGTTGATGTTCTTCAATTAATGATGCAAGCAATGATTGATGAACAAGAAACGAACAAAGCACAATATCAATTAACTCGAGATGAAATTATTAGTAATATTCTTGCTTTTATGGCTGCAGGTTATGAAACAACAGCAACTGCTCTAGCCTATGCAACGTATATGATTGCTAAACATCCAGAAGTTCAAGAAAAATTGAGAGCTGAAATTGATCGACTTTCATTAAAAGACGATGAAATCTATCCTGATTATGATATTATTGCACAAATGACGTATATGAACATGTTTGTTATGGAAGTTTTAAGAATGCATCCAATTGCACTTGCAGCTGTTCAACGACGTGCCTTCGAAAATACAGTTATACAAGGAATTCAAATCTCAAAAGGTATGCGTGTATAGATTGAATTGATCGATATAATAAACATATATGCATATTCATCTATTTTTATCAAGGTACTTTTATTCAAGCTGACGTATATTCAATTCATTATGATCTTGAACTTTGGGGTCCTGAAGATCCATATATGTTCTATCCTGAACGTCATGCAATAAAACGACATCCAATGGCTTATCTACCATTTGGTGTTGGGCCTCGGCAATGTATTGGTATGCGTTTTGCATTGATTGAAATGAAGATTCTATTAGTCAGATTACTTCGTAATTATTCGATTTTACCTGGTGGAAATCTTGAAAGCAAACTCAATATTCGTGAACTCACGTTCACTGCACCGGAAGAAGTTTGGGTTAGACTTGTAAATAACAAAACTCGTCAGTGATTTTGAAAATATTTTATTTGCGTGTGATTAATAAATAAATATGGAAAAAATATTTTTATGATTATAAATGCTTTTGAAGAATAGATCAATCGGTTTTCAATTTTTCTTTTATTTTGTATAAATTTTTAACGACATGATGAAAGTACCGTATATTTGAAATTGAAAAGTATATATTGGCATTTTGAACAATTTGATTCTTAGTTAAAGATGCTTTGGGCGATATTTTATCTTTTTCTTTTCTGTAAGTGTGCAGGAAGATTAATTGTTGAACCATTTGATTGAACACTAAATTTAGATAATACTGCTTCTTGTGCTGCATCTAACATAACTAATCTTGGTAATTTTACCATTGAATGGAGAAATTTTAGTATATTTACCTGCACAGCATCAGAATCTGTAGATGTATCAGTATTTAGTTGTATCTCACCAAATTATACACAAATTGATGATATATCATGTTTCAACGTAACATCAGTATACTTTCCAGACTATACATGTTTCCCAACTACAACAACTACTACCACAACTCGAATAACAACAACACTTAGTACCACGACACGATTAACAACCACTACAACAACCACTACAACTACAACTACTACTACTACAACCACTACTACTACAACCACTACTACTACAACTACTACTACTACAACTACTACTACTACAACCACTACTACTACAACCACTACTACTACAACCACTACTACTACTACTACAACTACAACTACAACTACAACCACTACTACTACAACTACAACTCAATTGACAACTACTACTACTACAACTCAATTGACAACTACTACTACTACAACTCAAACAACAACAGCAGTGATAACGACGACAAGTACTACCACAGAATCTACAACAACAACGAGCACTACAAGTCAATCAACAACAACAGTGTCAACTACTACAGCTGCTCCATATGTCTGTCCAGGAGGATCACTCGGTTCATACTGTAATATTTCTTCAGATGCATGTGCAATGTCACAACCGTGTTTGAATGCAGCAACTTGTTTTCCGAATAATACATTACCATTAGGATATGAATGTCAATGTCAAACTGGTTATGCGGGTGAAAATTGTCAAACCGATGAAAGAATTTGCAAAGATGATACATGTTGGTAATATAAAAAAGCGCATTTATTTCTCAATGTAGAACTCTAAAAATGTCTTTTTTTCTCTCATGTTAGGAATAATGGAACATGTATTGAAGTAAATTCAACAGTATCAGGTCAAAATAAATTAACTTTTCAATGTCAATGTGAAAATGGTTATACTGGCACCAATTGTGAATTAATTATAGACTATTGTCAAAATATAACATGCGAAAATAAAGCCATGTGTCAAACAGTTAATTTTACATGGAAATGTATTTGTATTGATTCAAGTTTGTACTATGGTGAATATTGTCAATATCAAACCAATCGTTTACAAATAAAACAAACTCTAACAAAATCATTTGCTAGTATTGCAATCATAGCTATTTCATTGACATGTGCATTTATTGTTTTTATGGATGTTCTCAAATATGGATTTCATATTGATCCCGTTCAAATTGAGCGTCGCCAATTACGAAAACATCAAAGACGATTAGCACGGCCATCGATTAAACCTAAAGTAGCTGTTCGATTTCAATATATCTCTTAAAAGACTAATCTTTCTCTGCTTTTTTTTGTTCACATTAAATATACTGTAAAATTATTTTGTTTTATTCATCGTTATCTTCATTACTCACACTGTTTGTTATCTCGATGTATAAACATACAACTATATACTCTATCAATGTCACATTTTCTTTCTTGCTTTTGCAATTCTGCATATAAGACTTCAATTGAGAAATATACGTATTTAGACATGCAAATAACAGATCTTGATATGCTACCAATATCATCAATAAACACTGACATCCCTCCACGTGTAAAAGATACTCGACAACCTTATCAAAGAGAATTAGCTGTACATCTTCTATTAGCAAGCGTTCTTTTCGAACGCATAGCTTTCTATTCATTATCATCGAATTTAGTCGTTTATTTGGAATCAAAAAAACTTCATTGGGATTATAGTTATAGTGCAACTGCTGTACAATTATTCTACGGTAGATGCACATACTTTAAAAACTCTATAGCATTTTGTTTGTTTTCTCTAGGTGCAACATATATTTGGACATTTCTATTTGCTATTATAAGTGACATGAAATTAGGTCGAATAAAAGTCATTATTATCGGTTTTATTATTTATTTAATGGGTTTTACAATATTAACAGTTGTAGCAAAAGGAACGACGAATATTTGTGAATTTAATGTGACAATGCATTTAACAGAACCATCGATCATTGAACAACGATGTGCTCCAGCAATTCTAACAGGATTAATGTTAACGTAATATGAATGATTGATTATTGTTTATAGAATAGAAATTTATCTATTTTTGTTTTTATTTTATTAGAGCCATGGGTGCAGGTGGTGTCAAATCAGCAATGGTCGTTCTCGGTGCTGAACAAATTCAAGAAGGCAAACGATCATGGATCTATTTTGATAAATATGTTATTGCAGCAAATTTAGGAAATTTTATAGCTACATCTGCTATTCCTTATATTCAAAATCCTACTGAAACCTCTTATTTTGTCGCTTATTTACTATCCAATATAATGCTTTTCATATCAGCATTCTTATTCATTATCAGTATTCGATATTACCTGCAAATTGATGTTCATGGTACTCTTTTTACGAAATGTATACCAGTGTATTTCAACGCATTTCAAACATGGCGGCAACGGAACCGTCGTTCATTGGATAAAAAACATATTGTCCATGTACAAACTGTATTTGGCAATCGAATTGACGAAGACGAGGAAGAAGATGATGATGCTATGATACAGAAAACAAAATCTTTTCTTGACTATGCAAAAGAATCGAATCATGGGAAATTTTCTGATCAAATTGTCGAAGATGTTAAATCACTACGTCGTGTTCTAGTTGTGTTTATTCTTCTTATTCCATTTTCTCTTATCTATAGTCAAGTAAAACGAGAAGACATTTAATGGATTCTATTAATTTTTGATTTCTAGACTGATTCTACTTTTCCATTACAAGGCAAACAAATGAAAGGAAACGATGTGCGTATTGTTACTTTAATGGCTTTAGCCAATCCTGTGATTATCATTGGTAAGTCTAATGAAGCGAAAAATTCAACAAAAAAGAAAACAATAATACATTCGATTAATTAGTGGGTATTTTACTACAGACTTTATTTGTTTGTAAATGGTTACAGGATACAGATCGAGCAAAACTATTAGTAAGACAATTTATTATTGGTATGATTATTGCTTGTATAGCCATGATCATTGCCGGAGGAATTGAAGCTCTTCGACAATCGATGTGCGATGATCATTCGAGTAATTCTAATTTCAACGACAAGAGAATCGAATTATTAACTATTTTATTTCTAGCCAAGGATCAATCCAATTTGCCTATATATTATCAACTCTTCGAACATATTGGCATTGGACTTGCTGAGTTATTTGTTACAGTAGCTTCTTATAAATTTGCTTATTTTGCAGCACCATATACAGCTCAAACATTATTTATGAGTATTCGATTTTGTTCGCTTGGTGCAGCATCATTTTTAGGCGTTGGTTATATGGCTATGTTTTCTAGTCCATCGTATCAATTCGATTTTAGTGTGAGTATACGAATTGAACATTTAATTTATTGTTATGTTTTCGTTCGCGGTTTTAGTGTAAAACAAAATCATCATCGGGTGATGTTTTCTATAGTTATTATTTAATTCTTGCGGTTCTACAATTAATTGTTATTATTATTTTTATTCTATGTCAAAAGAAATATGGTATTGTTCGATTGATTACCGAAAAAATTGAACAGAAAAGAATTTCATTATTTTTTACTAATCATGCTGACATTTCTGAAATAGCTATTGAAGGAGTATTTTAACTTTGGACTTTTTGAAACAAAAAAAAAACAAATCTTGGTAAAAGTGATAAGATAATTTTTGTTCTTATTCTTTTCTTGTCTTATATTTATTCAAATGACAAAAACAAATCTTTCTTCATATTTTAGACAAAAATAAGTTGAATGACAACAGAAATTCTAGAAGATTCTATACAAGCTGTTGACGATTCTGATAGATCTAGGTCAACAAATGACGCTCAGAAGCTTTGTCAAAAACAATCAGCTGTGTACTTGATTTTGGCTAGTACACTTTGTGAACGTTTAGCTTTTTATTCATTATCTTCTAGTCTTGTCAGCTATCTTACAAACCCCGCAGCCCTAAAATGGACCCCTGAATCAAGTGTAGCGACCTTGAATATATTCTATGGTAAAAGATCTTCCATATAAATATTCTTTTCTACTTATCAGTATATTGACTGCAGGGACTAGTTATGTTTCTACGCTTCTCTTTGCTATAATAAGTGATCCAAAATTGGGACGTGGACTAACAATATCAATCGGTTTTTTTCTTTATTTATTTGGTTATATATTTTTTACAATAACTGTATATGACTATACATCTCCGCGTCCTATAAATGATACTAATACTATTAATTCTAATTCAGCGTCACCATTCGACCAAAAGTATGCTCCTCAAATATTATCAGCATTAATTATCACAGCTCTTGGTGCAGGAGCAGTACAAACAAATATTGCTGTTTTCGGAGCTGAACAAACGCGAGAGTTAGGCATAACATCACGATTTTTTGATAAATACATGATTGCGGTAAATATTGGTGCCATGATAGCAAAATTAGTTTCTTCATTGACTCCAGAGTCGATCAACAGTATTTCATATTTTACTGCATATTTAGTTTCTGCCTCAATACTTACTGGAAGTACTTTATTGTTTGTTATTGGTTTACAATATTATACACATGTGAAACCATATGATACGATTATCATGAAATGCGTTCCAGTTGTTGTTGATGCATTTCGATCGTGGCGTGATCGCAGAAAACATCAACGTTCAGTAGACAGTCTTAATGTAGGACAAATTGAGCAAACATCAATAGGCTTCCTGGATTATGCAAAAACTATAAATCATGGAAGATTTCATGAAGGAATTGTCGATGATGTTAAATCTCTACGTAATGCGTTCGTAGTTTTTATTCTTCTTATTCCCTATTGGTTAGTGTTTGATCAAGTATAAGTAATTAAAAACAAAACTATTGGTATAATCGTTATTAATTCTTTTCAGTTAGATATAACATTTCCTCAACAAGGTCAGCATATGAACTGTTTTCAACAACGACAGTGGGTTTATTGGTTATCGTTAGCAGAATCATTAGTTATTGTCAGTGAGTCGTTTGAATATGATTTTCTTTCATTTAAAATAACGGTTTTTACTATGAACTAGTTGGCCTTTTAATTCTCAATTTATTTGGCTATAAATATATCAATAGATATAATATAAGAATTTCTATGACAACAAAATTTATTATTGGTATGTGTATAGGTTGTATAACCATGTATATTACTGGTATAGTCGAAAAATTTCGATTAGACGCGTGCAATCCAAGTGAGGTTTCTTATGTGTAATTTTGTTTTAAAGATGATGTGCCTTATTTCATAGACGACCACACATCAAAATTGTCGATATTATTCCAGTTACCACAATATCTCTGCATCGGTCTTTCTGAGTTATTTACTTTAGTAGGCAGTTATGAATATGCTTATTTCTGTGCCCCTCGTTCAGCTCAAGCTTTATTTATGAGTCTTCGTTTTTGTACACTGGGGTTATCATCTTATATCGGCGCGGCTTTTTTATACGCTTTTCCAACATCAAAGATTTCTGTAAATTTTACGGTATGAAATTTGATAAAACCGTTCCTATAATGCCTACAACTCTTTTTTTCAGTGTCCATCGGAGAGTCGTTGGGAATGGAGCTTTTATGTTTATTTTTTTGTCCTTGGTACTGTACTCTTACTATCAATTATGGTAATTATTATATGCCAAAAAAGATACAAAATTATTAAATTGAATAATGAAAAACTACAACACACGCATTCTTCTTCGACATTTGTAAACTAAATATAATCCGACAAATTATTTTTTACTAATCATGCTGATGTTTCTGAAATAGCTATTGAAGGAATATTTTAACTTTGGATTTTTAAAACAAAAAAACAAATTTTGGTAAAAATGATAAGATAATTTTTGTTCTTATTCTTTTCTTGTCTTATATTTATTCAAATGACAAAAACAAATCTTTCTTCATATTTTAGACAAAAATAAGTTGAATGACAACAGAAATTCTAGAAGATTCTATACAAGCTGTTGACGATTCTGATAGATCTAGGTCAACAAATGACGCTCAGAAGCTTTGTCAAAAACAATCAGCTGTGTACTTGATTTTGGCTAGTACACTTTGTGAACGTTTAGCTTTTTATTCATTATCTTCTAGTCTTGTCAGCTATCTTACAAACCCCGCAGCCCTAAAATGGACCCCTGAATCAAGTGTAGCGACCTTGAATATATTCTATGGTAAAAGATCTTCCATATAAATATTCTTTTCTACTTATCAGTATATTGACTGCAGGGACTAGTTATGTTTCTACGCTTCTCTTTGCTATAATAAGTGATCCAAAATTGGGACGTGGACTAACAATATCAATCGGTTTTTTTCTTTATTTATTTGGTTATATATTTTTTACAACAACTACACATCACTATACATCTCCGAGTTCTATAAATAATACTAATGCTACTAATTCAACGTCACCATTCGAGCAAAAGTATGCTGCTCAAATATTATCAGGGTTAATTATCACAGCTCTTGGTGCAGGAGCAGTGCAAACAAATATTGCAGTTTTTGGACCTGAACAAACGCGAGAGTTAGGCACAACATCACGATTTTTTGATAAATACATGATTGCGGTAAATATTGGTGCTATGATAGCAACATTAGTTACTCTATTGACTCAAGGATTTATTCAAGATAGTCATTATTATTTTATTGCATATTTAGTTTCTGTTATAATGCTTGGCATTAGTGGTCTGTTTCTTATTTTTGGTTTAAGATATTACACACATGTAAAACCATACGATACGATTATTACTAAATGTATTCCAATTACTGTTGATGCATTTCGATCATGGCGTGAACATAAAAGGTGTCAACGTTCAGCCGATGATGTTATCGAAGGACAAAATAGTCAACAGTCGATAGGCTTCTTTGATTTTGCTAAAACCATTCATCATGGAAGATTTCAGGAGGGAATCGTTGATGATGTTAAATCACTTCGCAGTGCATTTGTAGTTTTTATTTTACTTATTCCCTATTGGATTGTTTACAATCAAGTATAGTAAATTATGACAAGTTTATTTTTTATACCATTTGTTCGTTACCTTAAGAGAGATGCAACTTTTCCTCTGCAAGGTCAGAATATGTATCCTTTTAATGAACAAGGGGCTACTTGGGTGTCACTTACAGAGCAAATAGTTATTATTAGTAAGTTTTCTATTTGCTTTCTCTTTCACTCAAAATAATTTCTTTGCTATAAACTAGTTGGCCTTTCTGCCTTGAATTTATTTGGTTACAAATATATAGATAGATACAATATAAAAGTTTCCATGACAACAAAATTTATCATCGGTATGAGTTTAGGTTGCTTCACAATGTGTACTGCTGGTGTAGTCGAAATAATTCGATTGACTGATTGTGGTCTGAATAACTTTTCTTATGAACAAATTTATTTAACATTTTACTATTTGTTTTAGCTCAAAACACGACTATGCCCGTTGTATCTCAGTTGCCTCAGTATGCTAGTATAGGACTCTCCCAGATATTTCTTATGGTAGGCAGTTATGAATATGCTTATTTTTGTGCTCCTCGTTCGGCTCAAGCCTTATTTATG
>ERZ778023.2997-NODE-2997-length-18104-cov-4.782093_pt1 | contig 18104 bp, 27 predicted proteins | sample MGYA00375753_ERZ778023 | MGnify/ENA primary metagenome ERZ778023 (study PRJEB29350, sample SAMN05389822) | bioreactor metagenome | isolation source: Ammonium sulfate bioreactor | place: South Africa: University of Cape Town | collected 2014-04-04 ... | reverse complement strand
CGTCAAAGGCATCAAAAATCACGAGGAGCAACTCCGCCGCCTCACGTCCATCGTCCGCGCCATGGCCCGGTTCTTCTGGTTCACGATTGAATTCGGACTGATGAAAGGGAAGGACGGAATGAAGGTCTACGGCAGTGGTCTTCTCAGTTCGTTCGGAGAGATCGCTCACTGCATCGAATCGGATCAGGTTCAGCGATATCCCATCCAACTCGAGTGGGTCATCAATCAGTCCTTCGAGATCGATCATTACCAGCCGTTACTCTTCTACGTCGAGTCGTTCGATCACCTCTTTTCGCTGGTTGACACTCTTGAGTCATGGATGCGGGAAGGCAAGTTGGACAACGTCGCCCCCGGCGAACCCGGTATCAACGAGGAAGACATCGAGAGTTTTCTGGTCTGAGGCAAAACAAAAAGCGGGGCAAGGTTCTAAAGACCTTGCCCCGCTTTTGTATTTCGACTTACTTGAAGAAGTCGAACTTCTGCAGTCGATCTCGAAGCGCGGCCAAGAACTGACCCGCCACGAGGCCATCGATGATTCGGTGGTCGTAAGTCAGAACCAAATTCATAATCGATCGAACCGCGATCATATCGTTGATGATCACCGGCATCTTTCGAATCGCGTAGGCTCCGAGGATGCCTGCCTGGGGAGCATTGATCATCGGTGTTCCGAACAGTGCGCCATAGGTTCCCGGATTCGTCAAGGTGAAGGTGCCACCCTGAACGTCGGTCGGCTTCAGCGAGTTACTTCGCGCTGCCTTCGCAATACCGTCCAAGTCTCGTGCGATCTCGATCAACGTCTTCTTGTGGCAGTCTCGAATGACCGGAACGATCAATCCGCCCTGCCCCTTGTCGCCAAGCGCCACCGCGATACCGATGTGCGTACCCTTGGTCATGACAATCTGATTGTCCTCTCGCAGAGAAGCATTTACGATGGGGAACTCAAGGAGGGTTTCGCTGAGCGCCTTGATGAAGAACGGCGTGTAAGTCAGCTTGACTCCGTATTGCTCCAAGAACGCATCCTTGTTTCGCTCCCGGAACGCGACCATCGGCGTGACGTCGCACTCGGTGATCGTGCTTACCGTCGGAACCGCCGCCGATCGAACCATGTGATCGGCAATCATCTTGCGCATGCCGACCAGTTGGACGAGTTCCTGATCAGGCCCCGCAACCGTCGGTTCAACCGCCTTCGGCTCAAGGGAAACCGCAGGCGCCTTGGCAACCGGAGCGGAAACGGGAGCGCTCGCCGGAGTCGAAGCTCGACCGCCAGCAAGGTAGCCCTCGACGTCCTTCTTCGTCACTCGACCTTGGTTGCCCGTGCCAGAGATTCCGGAGAGTTCGTCGTCAGAGAGTCCGTTCGCTTTGGCAATCGCGCGAACGACCGGGGTGTACCACTTTCGATCTCCAGAAGCTGCGGCAGCTGCCGGAGCAGATGCCGCCGGCTTTTCCTCTGCCTTAGCGGCGGCGGGTTCTGCTGCCTTCGTTTCTGCTTTGGCAGCTGCTTTCGGAGCTTCCGCGCCTGCTGAACCGCCTTCCTCGATGATTCCCATCGCATGGAAGACCTCGACCGGCTCACCCTCTTGAATCAAAATCTGAGTAAGAACTCCGGACGCGGGGGCCGGAAGTTCTGTGTTGACCTTGTCGGTCATGATCTCAACGACCGGCTCGTCCTCCTTCACGAAGTCGCCGACTTTCTTCAGCCAGCGGCTCACTGTTCCTTCATGAACGGACTCGCCCAATTCGGGCATCAAGATCTCGATTGCCATGCGGGATATTTTACCGATCCTCGAGCTTGGAAGTGCACGAGGATCGGCAAGGTCGTGTGGAACTCAGAGAGTTCCTAGGTCCAAAGGGGCCTAACCTCCGCGTTGTGGATCAAGCCAGGGCGTATCGCCATAGTAGAACTTACTGGGATGCAACGACTTCGCGTGGCCATCCATAAAGCCAACCACTGCCTGCCCAGTATGTCGGGGAGCGGGCCCGGCCCAGTCAGGATTAGTTGCGTCCGATGATCGAACCAAGCTGGCACAGCATCCTCCACCTAAACCGTCAATGAGTGGATCATCCAAGATATAGGCTCGATTCTTTTCCTCGTATTTCTCGGGAATGAACGGGGCGGTGGCCATCGCTCTTGCCCCACCATCGGCGATCAAGACCGTCGAGGCCGGACTGTTCGCCGCCGTATCGTTTGTGATAACGGCTTGGCCGTTCGGTCGGTTAAATCCATTGCCCAAAACTCGGAAGTTCGCGATATAGCTCAGTTTGAAGGGCTTATCGAACCCGGCTGGCGGATTGGGATCTGCCCAGGTCGTGATTCCTGGATTGGAGTGAGACGGGCACTTGAACATGTCCCGATTCTTGATGTAAGGCTGGAACAACTGATTCCAGAGGATGTTGGGAGTAAAGGTCCAAGCGGGCATGTAATTGTCGTCGTAATCGGCGACGTATAACTTGAATGCCGTGAGAAACTGCTTCTGATTGGAAAGACAAGCCGTTTTCTTGGCCGCCTCCTTAGCCTTGGCGAATACAGGGAAGAGAATGGCGGCAAGGATCGCGATAATCGCAATCACAACCAGTAACTCAATGAGGGTAAACGCGGTATTTGTACGGGCAGACTTATCTGTAATTTTCATTAGACACGCAACTCCAGCGGGTGATTATCTCAGAAAAATCTTACAAGAGCGATACTTTTTCTAAACATCACTTTCGGGGGGCTGAACGCCCGCATCTTAAAAGTGTAGAGTGCCTGACAATGTTGTCGTTGCCCTCCCTCTCAACTTGATTCGTTCTAGAACGACCTCCACTCCCACAAATCCACCTCTGGCCGAACCTTGATAACCTAACATCGAAGATTTCCCCAATCTTTCAGCCCAAAATGGCGCCAGCGCGCAATGAGCGGATCCCGTCACAGGATCTTCCGGAATGCCAACATTTGGACCAAACAGTCTCGAAATGAAGTCGTATTCGGCGTCCGCATCAGCCTTTGCGGTGATCATTAATGCCCGGTTCCCAAGAGAAGCGATGGCCGCCATGTCGGGAATGAAACGCCGAACCGCTGCCTCGCTCGCAAGCTGAACCAAGAAATCCATACGATTAGAGCCAGCAAAAACCGCCTTCTCAGAGCCTATTGCTTCCGACACTTGACTCAGGGGAATCTCGACCACCGGTTCAGACGGAAAGTCCAACTCGATGCCATGCTCATTTTTGACGGCGCCAAGACTGCCACTTCGAGTATCGAAACACAACTCGCCTGTGGCCCTTCCCGACGACCACAACAGATGAGCCGAGGCCAGGGTCGCATGCCCGCAAAGATCGACTTCACAAGCAGGGGTAAACCATCGTAGGCTCCATGCGGACGATGTGGGCAGCAGGAAAGCTGTCTCGGCATGGTTCATTTCTTGGGCAATCTTTTGCATCAACTCGTCCGAAATCGGCTCATTGAGTACACAAACGCCCGCAGGGTTCCCGGAGAACGGGCGATTGGTGAAAGCATCGACCACGTAGATCGGGAGTTCCATAGGAACGAGTTTGTCCTTTCCAACGAGAAGTACGCCAGCACAGTCCCCCAACGATCGGCCCAAAGGTGCCAAAATCTCAGATACGGACGTTAGAAAGCTTATGAGCCTTGAAACCACGTACCCCCGGCGCAACACCACTCCTTGCCGTATTGGCCCTCTAACCATCGGCTCTGGTTACCACGTGATGGTTCAATCGATGATTACCGAGGAAACCCGCAACGTCGATGCTTGCGTGGAACAGATCATCGACCTCCATCAAACGGGATGTGAATTGGTACGTGTAACGACCCCTTCATTGGGCGAAGCTCAGTGTTTGGAAGAGATTCGAGCCAAGGTCACAGAGAAATATCAATATGTCCCACTTACGGCCGATGTCCACCATCAAGGGACAGACATCGCAGTTGAGGCAGCCAAGCATGTAGACGAAGTCCGCGTCAATCCGGGCCTATTTGTCTTCCGTAAACACACGGGTAGGGAAGAGTACAGTCCGGCTGAGCATGAAGAAGAGAGGGCCGCAATCGAAGCTAGCTTCGTGCCCGTTGTGGAAGCATGTAAGAAGCACGATTGCGCCATGCGTGTGGGAGTGAATCATGGTTCGCTCAGCGAAAGAATGCTCGTGACCTACGGTGACACCCCGGACGGCATGGTTGAGAGCGCTCTCGAATATCTTCGAATCTGTGAAAAGCACGGCTACACCAACATCAACATCTCTGCGAAGGCGAGCCGGGTACCGGTCATGGTCGCGGCGAACCGCCTCATGGTCGCCCGAATGGCGGAGGAAGGGATGCATTACCCAATGCACTTGGGAGTAACAGAAGCTGGAGACGGCGAGTATGCCCGCATCAAATCCACCGCTGGCATCGCAACACTGCTTATGGAAGGTATTGGCGACACCATCCGTGTCTCCCTCTCGGAAGATCCCAAGAACGAGATCCCGGTTTGCTACGACATTCTTCAGGCTCTTGGCTTGAGAAAAACGAAAGTCGAATATATCGCCTGTCCATCTTGCGGTCGAACGAAATTCAACCTGCCCACCGTTCTTCACGAGGTGCGAGAAGCAACCAAGCATCTCGTGGGTCTGGATATCGCCGTGATGGGCTGTATCGTGAATGGGCCCGGGGAAATGGCGGATGCCGACTATGGCTATGTCGGCGCCGCCGGAGGCAAGATCACCCTCTACCGAAAGCGAGATATCGTTAAGAACGGAATTCCCCAGGAGAGGGGTGTGGACGAGTTGATCGACCTCCTTCGGGAAGACGGTGTTTGGCAAGATCCTCCTGAAGGGACGGTACGAAAGCCCGCCAATTTACAACCGCTACGAATGGTCTAGTCCTCCATTGCTGGGATTCCAGCAGGAAGCGCCTTATGTACCTCCACCAGAGCTAGAATCTGCCAGAATCAGTCCCACTATGGGACGGCAGACAGAGAATCCGGTTGACCGGCTCAAAACCAGTGGTCCCCGTTCGGCTTCGATCATTGACCTCTTGGCGGTCGGGTTTTCCCGCACTGAGAAAGACGCTGCCGAAGGCGAGCTCATGGCCCGCAGTATCCTCAAGCGATTCAGCAACATCGCCGCTCTATCCGACCTAAGCACGGATGACCTTCGCGAAATCACTGGAGTGGAAGGATTTGAATCTGTCCGATCTCAAGCTCTCCTAGAAATCGGGAGAAGAATTGGCGGAGCATCAAAGGGTCCCGTCACCGAAATCGAGGATGCCGACGACGTCTACAGTCTCCTGAGCTACTTACGCGACGAGAAGAAAGAACATTTTGTCGCTGTCTTGCTGGACTCCAAGAATGGCGTCCAAAGAGTTGCCCCGATTCACATCGGAACTCTTACGATGAGTGTTGTCGGCCCAAGAGAGGTCTTCCGAGAGGCGATTCGAGAAGGCGCCAGTTCCATCATTGTCGCCCACAACCATCCAAGTGGAGATCCCACGCCGAGCCCCGAAGATATTGCCGTGACGCTCCGACTAGCGGAAATTGGCGACATGCTAGATATCCCTGTATTGGACCATGTTGTGCTAGGCTATCGCAACTTTGTAAGTCTTAAAGAGAGAAACTTATTTTGAAAACCAATTGGGAAACAATCGTCACCGATCTGAAAGGACGCGCGCAAAAGATGCACGAAGGCAGGGAAGTCGGCCTTGCGAAGTGTCGAATTCTTATCCAGACTTCTGCTAAGTGCATTCGCCACATCCATCGCAATCAATTTCCGGAAGCACACTCGTTGCTCGCGGATGCTCAACGAATCGCCACCGATGCCAGAACTGCCCTCGCCCCGTTCCCTGAACTGTATTACGCGGGATTCCTTCATGATGCAGAGAAAGAGATGGTGGAAGCCGCAGCCGTTTTAGCCATCATCGAAGAACGCCCCTATCCTAGCCCTCTTGAATTAGGCGCTGGCGTCATGAGCTATCTAAATGGCATGGGTGAAGCCGCTAGCGAGGTTAGACGATACTGCCTCGACGAAATGCGCCGAGGAAACTTGCCGAAGGCAGAGGCGATCCTCCAGCAGATGGAGACCATTTACGACGACCTTATCACTTTCGACTTTCCAGATGCGATGACGGGAGGCCTACGTAGAACATGCGATGCCCTCCGTGCCGTCATCGAACGGACCCGGAGCGATCTGACCGCAACTGTCAGCCAGCAGGCCCTTGTGGAAGAGTTACGAGCAACAAGAATTCGTTTAGAATCCTCGAATTAGTGGTTCATTCAAAAGGCAAGTCGACGGGAGGTCTTGGACGATCGATGGGTTTCCGAGCGTCCTCCTGTGGTTTCTTGAAGTCGGCTAGTGTGACAACAAAGAGGATCAACATCAACATCACCGGAACCAAAACCAAGAGATTGGGATGAACCCTGCCTCCACCAGCCATGGCCAAGAGCTTTGCCAGATCTCCCCACTGTAAAATCAACCACGCGGTGGAAGCTAACCACAGCCCTAAGATTGTCCAACCTTTTGTCTTCTGACCAACGACAATATGCCCAAGGCCAGGGAAAAAGATGGAAATGAAGAGCGCCGCCTTCTGACTCGCCATCGGAATCGCACTGTCATCAGTGACCATCGAGGCTCCGGTGTCGATCGACAGAGCAACCTGGGCCAGTTTGCGTTCCGCGTTTACGTTCTTCGGGTCGATTTTCACGGCTCGCCGATAAGCGGCAAGTGCCTTAGCCGATTGCTTCCGTTCCGCGTACTCGTCGCCCAACATTTCTTGGACAGGGGAAGACCCAGGTGCGACTCTTGCCGCCTCTTCAAGAAGTTCGCGTACTTTGACGGCATTGTTTCGCATCTTTTCGACGCGAGCTTGTTGGACAAGTTTATCTGCTGCCTCTAAGTCGGACGCAGTGGGCGTGGGAATCTCGCCGTCCACCAGAATCTCCGCCATCTCCTCTTCGGCGACTGACTGTTGGCGAATCTTGGCTTTTTGCATTTCCAATACAGCCTGTAGTTCCGCCATGCCCGTTTTGGGCGCTTCTTGTTTCTGAGGTACAGAGATTTCCGCTGCTAAGCGGGAGGTATCGATGCCTAACTTCAACTGCAACTCAGCTACGCGCGCCTTGAGCGCGGAGCGGACGTCGGGGTCCTCAATGCTGTAAAGCTTCTGCGAGATACGAGCCAATTCGGCTCGCATCTCGGCTTCCTGAAGTTCGACGTTTTCGGAGTTAGGTTGATCCATCAGCTATGAAGACGGGCGAGGAGCCCACATTTGCTCCCAGAACCGATCTTCTAGCTTAGCTTGCGCTTGATCCAACATGCGCAGAAGCTCTTCAAATTTCTCCTTGCGGAAATTTCTTTGCATCTTCCCCAAGGCCATAAGATCGTACGGATCCTCTTCGATCCCCAAGGGGGCGGCAGGAAGGGAATCCATCATGTCTTCCACCATCATTTCGGCTTCAACCCAACGACGGCGGAGTGAAATTAGCTCTACGTATTGACGAACCTGATCGATAGTGACCTCGGTCACCTTGGACAAGAGCGACCTCACGTTATCTCTCAGGTAGACAAGCATGTCTCGGTCCCGATCATCGGGCTCTGGGCTGAAAGTTACGAGAACCGGCGGTAGTCCGTCATGCGGCGGGCGGGCGCCGGCTGGTTTCGTTTGTGGCATCTCCGCGAGCATAGTTTCCCTCTGCCCGGACCCAACAGAACGGTATTTGTTCATGTTTCGGGTGGGCAACTTTATGATATAGCAATTTTAGGGAAACGGTCGGAAGATTTGTGACTTCGCCCGCAATTTAATCAGAGTTAACCGGATTATCTGGACTTACCTGAAGGGAATTCCAGAGTGTTTCAAGATCATAGAATTGACGCTGCTCGTCCCGCATAACGTTCAAAATAACGTCTCCATAGTCCTGGATGATCCATCCAGTATTTTCGCCATCAGACCGGACGGGCTTGGACCGGGCAATCGTCATCGCTTCCGCCGCCCTGTCGGCAATGGAGGAAACGTGTCGGTCACTGGTGCCACTGCACACGATCATATAGTCCGTGACCGAGGACTTGCCCCGAACGTCTAGCAGTTCAATCTGCTCGGCCTTGAGATCGTCAACGGCCTTGGTGATGATGTCAACTTTTTCTTGTGATGTCATTTCAGCTTATAAAGTTTGTTCGTCTCAATATACTTCGCGACGGCCTGGGGCACCCAAGTCGTAATCGACTGCCCCCGAGCGACCTTATCGCGCAAATCCGATGCGGAGAGGTCCATCGGTTTCATATTGATGATGTCGATAAAGTCTCGATAGCTCTCGGGCAGGCGCTTAATGATGTCTGCTGGATCTTGGGGCTGCCTCACCGCCGCCGCGATTCGGCAAATCTTCATCAACCGCTCCGGTTGCTTCCATTCCGGAAGAGATTTCAGCGCGTCTCCACCCACAATGAACCAATACTCACCCGGCTGGACGAACTGAAGCTCGTTAATCGTGTCGATCGCATAGCTCGGCCCGCCCCGCCCAACTTCGGAATCGCTGACTGCCAATCCGGGGCGATTCGCCACCAGGAGCTTCACCATTTCTAAGCGGTGCTTCGCCGGCACCGACTTACCGGAGGTCTTAAGCGGGTTGCGAAACGCCGGCATAAAGATGACTTCGTCCAAACCCAAAGTCTCCTTCGCGGCCTCCGCCAGAGCCAAGTGTCCATTGTGAGGCGGATCGAACGTCCCGCCAAGAATTCCAATTTTCATAGTTGATCTGTATAGGCAAAGACTGCCGAGCCAACGTAAACCGTGTCTCCCTCTTCGGCTCCCAACTCCCGCAACCTATCGATAACGCCAAGACGCTGAAGCCGCCGATGAAGGTACCGCACGGCGTCATCGTTCTGCAGATCCGTCATCGCGACCAACCTCAGAACGCGTTTGCCATAGACCTCGAATCCCTCGTCCGTCTGCTCAACGCTCCATTCCTGATCGACTGCCTTCTCAAGCGCGGGCATGAGCACCGGAATCTCCGGTTCCGCCATCGCTGCTTCCAGAAGCTGAACCACTTCGAACAGTAACGGATCCATTCCCTGTCCCGTCGCTGCCGAGATAGGGAAGAGGGGCACCCCTAAACCTTCAAACCGCTCCCGGATCCCGCCAAACTCACCGGCGGGGATGATGTCCGTCTTGTTGAGCGCAATCACCCGAGGTCGCTTCCAAATCTCTTCGGAGTACAGCTTCAACTCGTTCTCGATCAGATGATAGTTCTCCAATGGGTCAGAGCCATCGATCGGATAGGCGTCCACTACATGAATAAGCACACGGTTTCGCTCCACGTGCTTCAAAAACTGATGCCCAAGGCCAACGCCTTCGCTGGCTCCCTGGATCAAGCCCGGCATGTCGGCAACTACGAAGCTGGTATCCCGAAACTTGACCACTCCCAGGTTCGGAACGATCGTTGTAAACGGATAGTCGGCAATCTTTGGCCGCGCCGCGCTGATCATCGAAATCAACGTGCTCTTGCCCGCATTCGGCAAGCCTACCAATCCGACATCAGCCAGAAGCTTGAGTTCAAGCTTCGCGTGGACGATCTCTTCCGGCGCACCTTTCTGGGCGAAGTTCGGCGCTTGGCGCACACTGCTGGTGTAGTGCTGGTTGCCGTACCCACCACGGCCGCCTCGGCACAGCACAAACTTCATCCCGTGAACATTTAAATCAACCAGGATTTCGTCTAGATCAAGATCGCGCACAATGGTTCCCACCGGAACCTTGATCTCAATATCGCGACCGTCTTTGCCCCGTTTGTTGCCCACGCCATGAACGCCGCTATCGGCCTCAAAGCGCTGCTGGAGCTTAAAATCGTAAAGGGTTCGGCGTCCGCGATCGGCAATCAGAATAATATGGCCGCCACGACCACCATCGGCGCCGTTCGGACCTCCACGCGGAACATGTTTTTCACGATGAAAACTGACCGCCCCGGAGCCGCCACGTCCAGACACAAAGGTGACTTCGGCTTCATCGAGAAACATAGACAAGAGTTTACCAAAGGCCCCAACGTAACTTCGGGACGCAGGGAAGTACCAGGCAGGGAAGAGGGCTACTCGGGATCTAACATCCCTTCAAGGGGATCGACCGTAATCACGCCCTTATCGAGGTCGATGTCCTTTACAAACTGCTTCGCCAGCGGGATCATGATCTCCCCAATCACCAAAATGTCCTGCGCAGGATATTCGGCCACTTCGTCGACCTCTCCCAGTTCCTGACCGTCGACCGTCACCACCTTCATCCCCTCAAGATCGGAGACCAGGTACTCGTCTTCATCTAACTCCGGTTCTTCATCTGCCGGAACCGACAGGTATTCCCACTGCAAAGCCTTCGCTTGATCGATCGAGTCCACACCGCTGAGCTTCAAAAGGAGGCGATCCTTCTGCCACGAGCAGCTTTCGACTACCACCCAATCGTCCTTCAAACGCAGGCGGCGACCTTTCCCCAGCCGCTCTTCAAAGTCTGTCATCAGTTCGACCTTGACCTGCCCACGCAGCCCAAAGGTGCTTACAATGCGGCCGACTTGTAGAAGCTCACTCATGATGGATTCCCAAATAGCAAAAGGGCCAGACCTAACGAAAGGTCCGGCCCCGAAACTTGGCAGGGAAGAGTCATTTACTCGGTAACGACTTTGACAAACGCCTTTTCGCGGGACTTCGCCGCGACCGCGCTCACCACGCACCGAATGGCCGAAACCACTCGCCCGCTCTTTCCGATCACCTTACCCACGTCTTCCGGATCGCAGTGAATGAAGAACGTTCGGGCATTGCCCTCGGTCTCTTCTTCGATCTCGATAGCCTCGGGCTTCTCAACGACCGACTTTACAAGATGCTCGACGAATGCTTCGTATGCCATCTTGTTTAAGCCTCGGCGGGAGCTTCCTCAGCAGCGGGAGCGGCTTCCTCTACCTTCGGCTCTTCAGCCGGAGCGGCGGGAGCAGAAGCAGCGGGAGCTTCGATGGCAGAGCTAACCGACATGGCCGCCGTTCGCTTGTCCAAGAACTTGTAGGAACTCTTCTGACCAGGTCGCTGCTCGAAGAACTTCTCGAGAACGCCGATCTTGTTCAAAAGGATCGCTGCGGTCTCGGAAGGCTGAGCGCCGTTCAGGAGCCAGTAAAGTGCTCGCTCCTCGTTAATGTTGATGAGCGTCGGCTTCACAACCGGATCGTACTGACCGAGCGTCTCAACGAACGCGCCGTTTCGTCCAGCTGAACTCTTGGCAACCACCACTCGATAGAAAGGTCGCCCTTTAGTGCCGATGCGTCTCAATCGAATCTTGACCATTAAACTTTCTTTTCCTTTATCTTCTTCTTCTGCCTTGTTTCTTTGACATTCGCGCTTGCAACTTGCCGAGCTGTTTCATCCCTCGACGCATTTCGTAGAGTTGCTTGATCAATCCATTGACCTCTTCGACCGATGTACCTGATCCAGCCGCAAGCCGTTTACGGCGCGAACCGTTGATTATATCCGGATTGGAACGCTCTTTTGGCGTCATGCTGAGAATAATGGCCTCTATCCTGTTGACTTTTTGGTCATTTATCTCGTTCAAGGCCTCTTCAGGGATGTTTGCCCCCACTCCCGGAAGCATCTTCAACACGTTCTTGATCGGCCCCATTTTGCGCATCGTCTTGAACTGACCCAACATATCGTTGAAGTCCAAGTTGCCGCCTCGGACCTTCGCTTCAAGGTCCGCCGCCTCGCTTTTGTCGATCGCAATCTCGGCTCGCTCGATAATGCCGAGAATGTCGCCGAAGCCCAGGATTCGTCCCGCCATTCGAGAGGGATCAAACTGGTCGAGCATGTCCGTCTGCTCGCCAACGCCAATAAATCGAACCGGAACGCCCGTCGCCGCCCGCACGCTTAAGACCGCGCCGCCCCGGGTGTCGCCATCTAACTTCGTGAAGATCGCGCCCGTCAACTCGACTTGCTCATGGAAGGCCGTGGCCACATTGACCGCTTCCTGTCCCGTCGTCGAGTCCAAGACCAAGAGCGTCTCGGAAGGCTTCACCGTCTGATGAATCTTCTTTAACTCGTCCATCAGATCGCTGTCCACCTGCAAACGGCCCGCCGTGTCCACGATCAGAACGTCGCACATCAGGTGCTTCGCTCGGTCTAGCGCCTCTTTGGCAATCTGAACTGGGTTCGTTCCGTCTGTCTTTGCGTAGACTGGAACCTCAATCTGTTCGCCCAAAACCTGAAGCTGCTTAATCGCCGCCGGGCGTTGAATGTCGCACGCCGCCAGCATCGGCTTCTTGCCTTGCTTCATCAACCACTTGGCCAGCTTCGCCGTCGTGGTGGTCTTTCCGGAGCCCTGCAGGCCGCAGAGCAAAATCACCGTCGGCGGCTGGGAACCATAGTTGAACCGGACCGGATCGGTTCCCAACATGTCCGTCAGCGCGTCGCGAACGATCTTGATAATCGTCTGGTCTGCGTTCAGGCTTCCGAACACCTCCTCGCCAATCGCGACTTCTTTAACCTTGGCGATGAACGTCTTGGCGACGGCAAAGTTGACGTCCGCCTCAAGCAAAGCCACTCGAACTTCGCGCAGCATCTCATTGACGTCGTCCTCCGTCAATTTCCCCTTGCGCTTGAGCCCGGAAAAGATCCCGGAAAGACGTCTGGTCAAGTTATCGAGCATGAACCCTCAGTCTACCAATCGGCGGCAAAAAAACCTGACTTCTGGCAGGTGCATACTCCGATCTAGGTAATTCAGCCTGTTTGTGGTGAAAACCACAACAAAGTTGGGCTCTAAAACCATCCAACTTGTGTCGATATAAATAGCAGGAGTTCTCATTCAAATGGAATCGGCGGAAAAAGCAAAGAAGCAAGGAGTACCACCGACCGCATTCGTCACATTGTTGGCGGGCGTAGGAATCGCCGCGTTTGCGACGTACATGGTGCGCCGGGCACGTCATGAATCGTCACTGGGAATCGACAGCCTTCTTCGCGCGTGCGACCACGCCGCAGAAGCCCTCGATGAACGACTGTCCTCATTGAAACTCGCCTCGTAAGTTTCAATTCATTTCTCCTCAATCAACACAAACGGGAGCGGTTTCCACAAAGAAATCGCTCCCGTTTCCATTTGCCCTCCCCCCACCACTTCTGAACTGAGGGAAGGGGTTAAGAATCTTCTGATAATCATTATTATGAATATTTCAGACCGGAGGGCACTTCCCTCCAAACCACAGTAATTCTAAGAGGAGGACGGGGGGAGTTAAAGGTTAGGGCGGCAGTGTTACGAGCACTCCGCCCTAGGTGACTTCCCGTAGTGATCATGGAGCTGTTTGCAGAACGGCAAATCGACTACGTTCGGGCCACGATTAAGAATTATACGCCCGAAGAAATTATTTCGATGCTCCCGTTTGAGTTTAGTTATCGGGACTGGGGCCGATGGACGTATCGGCAAAGTTATGTGTCATTGGGCGGCGAGGTTTCGATTTTCTTTGACGGTGTTCACACCGATCAAGGTATCTGCCTCGATATTCCAGGCTCCGGTCTGCGGGCTCTGGAAGCGGCGGCCCTGGCCAAGGGTGAGAAATTCGATATCCGCGAATGGCTGGGCAAACTGGCCAGGATGGGGGCGAGGGCTTCCCGAATCGACGTGGCTTGCGATACCTCTAACCCGCTTGTAACCATGGCCCTCGTCAGGCACCATCTAGAACAAGACGCTTATGTTTCTCGGGCTCAATCTTGGCGACCGATGGAATGCCACCGGCGCGGCCAGGTCGTGGAGGTTCAGGGATTCGAGATCGGCGGCCGCAAGTCGGAATCCTACATGCGGATCTACGATAAGGCACTCGAGCAAAAGGTAGAGGGTCACCTGATCCGCTTCGAGGGCGAGTTTAAGGGCAAGAAGGCGGCCCGGCTCATGGAGATCTTTGTTAAAGAGGGGTGGGACGCGGCGGTGGGTTGCCTCCGGTCCATTATCGACTTCACCGAAGTGAGCGACGAAGACGAGAACGTAAGTCGGCGAGACCGGGCCAGCTGGTGGGAGCTGCTCATTGGGGCATCTAAACACGTCGTGGACGTGGCCAAGACCACCAGCAACAACCTTTCAAAAACCTATGCCTGGATCGAAAGGCAGTGTAAGGGGGCGTTCTGGGCACTTACGGAAGCCTCTGGGGGCTCCGTGGATTGGTTCTATTCCCTACTCCGGGACGGGACGGCCAAGCACTCCGACAAGATGAGCATGATGGCGCAAGCGGCCAAGCTGTTCCTCTTTGACAATCAGTTCAGGTATCAGGGAGCTTTAGAGGTGCCTACGGCATGTATTACGTAGGCACTTATGACGATCACCGCCAAAGAAGGGTTATGCGGCTACCGACTGTTGCATTCTTGAACAAAGGTGTTTGACATCTCCATTCATCGAAGGTAAGTCATAGATGAATGCCAACAGATCGCGACGCCGAATAATTGGAACAGTTGGATTAGAAACATCCAAGGAGATTGAGTTATTCAATACAATTGCGCCAAGGCAAGGGATTCCGAGAATTCTGGTGACGACACTCTGATTTCGTTTTAGTTGACGAGAGTAACTCTTTATTGGCTTCCAGTATGTCGGTGAAACTTGCACTTTCCAAGTATCACCAATGCAGACTAACGGCACAGAGAGAGTCTTTTGCTCTAAAACCAGGGCTCCAAATGGGCCAAGAAGAATGAAATCAATATCGCCATTTTGCTGACCTGGATTGAAGTTTCGGAATAGTATATATTCGTCCCCCAAAACAGAGAGAACTTGGGCGGTCTTGTCTTCTCCTCGTTGACCTTGAGAAGGGTTCACATTCAATTGTAAACACTTAAGAAAAAGAGCATAACCAAAGGATGCTGGAATCCAGAGAAAGACCAGGTGAACTGCACAGAAAGAAAGCAAAACCCCTGAGATTAAAAAGGCCATGGCTAAATTCTTGATTCTCTTGCTCTTGTTCCTGGCGAAAGATGGATACTCGATCACCTGCATAAGAGCGATTTTTGGTCAGTTCAAAAAAATCTGAAGCTATAGAAGACTGCCTAGCGTCTGTAGGACCAGCAGAACGGCGCGGCACCTTTACGAGAGGTTCCTGCCCCAAGCAAATTTAACAGGCCCAGGCGTCACTGTACGTGACTGGAGGTGCGTTTGGGCCAAGGGGTAACTACATGGTCCAACAGATTCTAGTCGTGGCGGCTAAGACGCTCGACTTCAAGTCCGACAAGGGCGACGAGATAAAGGGAACGCAGGTTCATTACCTGATGACGGGGGTCTCCCCGGATAAGGAAACCAAGGGATACATTCCCTTAAAAGCGTTTCTCAAAGGTGCGCCCGCCAAGAACGTGAAAGAGGTCCCTGGTGTTTACCAAGGTGCCTTTGCGGTTTCGATGAAAGACGGTAAGCCGAATCTAACGCTGACCGATCTCGACTTCGTTTCCGAGGTCACTCTTGGCTAGCGGAACCGTGTGTTTCGTAGCCGATGGCCGTTACCAGACGGAGAAAACCGGGGACCTTAAAGCCTCGGTGGATTCGGTCATTCTGGGCGGCAACCGGGTGGTTTGGGTGGAATGCGATAAGCGTTTCCGCTCGTTTCACCCGCTGACTCCGGTTAAGGAAATACGCAACCGCGTCGATGGCCTATGCGCTCAGGGGGTGCTCTGTTGACTTACGAGCAAGCAGAACACCTGCTCCAAAAGACGGACCTCATTTATGAGCAAGTCGAAACGGCCAACCTTCTAGCCCTTAAGACCAACGCGGCAATCTTGGCGATTTTCGCGTGTTTCTTGGTGGCCATTCTCTTCCTCGCCGTGAAGGCGGTTCGAAGGAGTTAAGCGGATGGACTTTACTTCCCTGCTTCTCTTCACCGCCAAGGCAGTATCCATCTACGTCCCGTGCATGTTCGTGTTCGAGTACGTGGTGGGAAAGATCAAGGATTCGGTGACGGGCTTATGAGCTGGTACGACACGGAAATTCTAAAGACTCTGGTTGACCAGATCGTTAAAGCCGTCACCTTCGGAATTCTGACCGGCGCTCTTTTTAGTGCCGTGTTCAGGATAAAGACCCCACCGGGTCAATAGCTCAACAACTCATCAACAGGAGGTTCTTACTATGAACATCAAGAAAGTCCAAGCTCTTTTCATCCGTGGCCGATCGAAGGTGATCGCCACCACTTCCCTTGCCTGCCTTGCGATCGGGGCGGCCATGGCCCAGGAAACCACCGGCGGCGGTGACGGCCTGGATTACTCGACGTCGGTCACGGCTTTCAAGACCGATATGACCTCGTTCTTCACGACGAACGGTCCGGCTCTGCTCGGTGCCTTGGTCGTGATGCTGGCGTTTGGCATCGTGTGGAAGCTCGTCAAGCGAGCGGCCAAGAGCGTCTAAGGACGCGCGAAAGTGTGGGGGTTCTCGCGCGGGACCCCCTAGCAACTGGAGGTTATGGCAATGCGCAAGATTCTTGCGGCGTTAGGGGCTCTCCTCGCGATGGCGACGGTAAGGGCAGATATGACACAGGTCGAGCTAGATCACCCGGAGTTTTCGGGAACGATCTTTTGCACGTTCCTCCCGAATCCGGTTGACGTGACCTCCGGCGAGGGCGGTACCGGGCTCAATATGCTTCCCACGGCGTACACGCTGAACCGGAAATCTAACATTGAGTTTCCGGGCAAGTTCCAGACGGATATTTCTATCCTTCAGATAAAGCGTTACATCATCTACACCAATAAATTCATGCCGATCACCCCTCGAACGGTGGTCGCTTCCCTTCCTGCGGTGAGTAAGGTAGCGGGCTCCGACAGTGGGACGGATGCGAGTGAACCCAACCTAGACGGAAAGCTGTTTTCGGCGACGGCCTGGGCATCCAGCGACGATTACAAGTATGGGAAATTCCAGCTTGTCATCAGGATTTCGTACAACGGCACGACCTGGGCGACGATCCACGAACAGAACTTCATCATTTCGCCGGTCGGCCTGAGAGATTCCAACACAGACGGGGGTTCTAACCCCTATGGTGGGGGCGGCCTTACCCCCGGCGATCTCAACGGCCAGAACATCAACCAGGGCGGCTTTTGGGAGGGCATTTTGAGCGGTCTCTTTGTTCCTCAGGAAGAGACCTTGAACACGCTAAGGGATACGTTGATGCAGTGGGGCACGTGGGGGCCGTTTGGGATCATTACGGCGCTGAACACCCGGTTTCAGGAATATCAGACTGACGGCGGTTTGGAGTACTCCTTTACGATCAATTTGCCGTTTGCGGGGGCGACGACGTTCGACCTCACGCCTTATGAAACGTTCATCAAGATCGCGCGGGTTCTGATGTCGATGGCGCTTTGGTTCCTGGTGGTGTGGGGTCTATGGCACAAGGTGTACAAGAAGGTTTAGGCATGTGGAAGTACATCAAAGTCATCGGTGCGCTGGCCCTTGCCTTCTACTTAGGTCGGGCCACCGCGGCGCGTAAAAAGCCCGTCATCATCTGGAAGAACTGCGAAACGGAACTTGAGCTCTGGAGGGCCCAGCGGTGATTATCGACGGCCTTTTGATGCTCTTAACCGGGATTGTCCAATGGGCATACGACCTGTTGCCCGAATGGAACATTCAGGACCAGCTGTTCGGCGGAATGCTCAACGACGGGCGCGGTTGGACTCCCATGAGTGGTTATTGGGAGACGTCCGGCCAGCCTCAAACTCCGCTGACCTCGATCTTTGCGAGCATGTGGCAAATGAACAAGTACGTTCCGGTGGACCATCTTTTGGCGGCCATGACGCTCGTCGGCGTGTTCTGGGGCGCGGTTCTCGCCTTTAGGGTCGGTAAGTGGCTCATCGGCGTCATTCGTGGGTCGGGTACTCAATGATTGAGGCTCACGTGGGATTACCCGGCTCTGGCAAATCGCTCCATGCGGTGCGGCGCCTTCTTGCGGCGAAAGCCGATGGCCGTCGAACGTTGGCGAACTTTCACTCTCAGACGGGCATGTGGGACTTTGCACTTTGGGCGGACATGGTTGAGGCGGGTAACTGCCTGGCCGTGATCGACGAGGCGCATATGTGGTTCTCGGCGAGATCCTGGACCAAGACGAACCAGGCGGAACTCTCGGTCTTTCAGCAACACCGGAAGGAAGGCATGGACGTGGTTTGGATCGCCCAGCACGAGGGGCGGGTAGATGTGGCGG